>Ga0307934_1000462_pt1 | contig 30596 bp, 27 predicted proteins | sample OrgLakmetageno90_FD_201838 | JGI IMG/M metagenome (GOLD analysis project Ga0307934, IMG submission 201838) | Saline water microbial communities from Organic Lake, Antarctica - #90 | ecosystem: Environmental > Aquatic > Non-marine Saline and Alkaline > Saline | place: Antarctica: Organic Lake...
ATAAATATTAACATAGAGTTAACTCTGGATTCGGATATGCACATCGACGGTCTATTAGCTCTGGGTAACATTTGCACTAACACCGATCAATTAGTAATCCAATTCGATTTTACTAGGCATTTAGATGACCTCAAATCTGGTGTGAATCGAAGAAATTTTGAAATTGAAGACATTAGACTAGCAAAAGGCGAATATTCTTTGTCGTTGATTGTTTTTGATAAACAAGGAAAAGATCTTTTATTTGCAATAAGAGATTTCCATCGATTCGAAGAAAAAGAAAATATCTCATATGGTTCACCAGTAATCGCCGCAACAAACAATTCCGAAAGACAATGAAATTAACAAAAAAGATTTTAAAATACATTAAAAACCTGTTTTTTTTACCGGTATACTTGGAACGATTGACCCGCTCTAACGATTATTTGCATCACCAGATAAATGAAATTGGAAGAGTCGCAAAAAATGACAATAATCTAATTTTTAAATATCTGAGTGAGGGGATTGAGCTGCATCCGCGTGTCAAGCGAGAAAGTGATGCACTTGTTACAGATTTCAGAGATGCTCACCCTGAGGCTAGGTTGAGATACACATTAGCCAGCGAGAGACTCAAACCGCTGAGTGCCATTTTGGATTTATCTTGCGGTTACGGTTACGGAACTGAATTCCTATTCCGAAAGTGCAAGCTAGGAAAAACTATAGGTGGTGACTACTTCGGACCTGCAGCTATCTATGCTAACCGTGTTTTTAAGCAGTGCCGCGAAGATTTGGAGTTTGTTTATGTAAATGGATTGGACGAAAATGCATTTGAGGCCAACTCTTTCGACAACATCGTTTCCTTGGAGACAGTTGAACATGTCGAAGAAGATGGAAAGATTTTACAAAACTTCAGAAAGTGGCTAAAGCCAAGCGGCACACTCCTATTAAGTGTCCCCAACGAAGACGTCATTAAGTTCGATCCCAAAACAGACCCTTTTCACTACAGGCATTATAATCGCACAACAATTTCTGAATTGGCAACCGCGTCGGGTTTTTCAATCATAGAATTTATTTATTTCGATGAGCATGGGGTATCGGAAGAGCCCAGAAATAGGATTTTTGCTGTACTATCACCAGTTTAGGTACTATGGACAGAGCGATGAGCTGTTAACTGTCTGCTAGAAATTTAAAACATGAACTCTCCAAACTTTAAATTTAGGCTCCGTAATTGTATTGCTTCGAAATTTGGTAAACAAAAGTCATCAGCTCAAGATCACTTTTTTGTCGTTTCCAATGAACCCACAATCATCTACCGAAACGTTAAGTTAGATCCAGATGCATATACACAATTCAAGAACCGTGATGTTCACTTTCTGATTCGATTTTGGTGGTCTTTTGAGAATGAGTATTTGTTGAAAGAATTGTTTAAAACAGAAAAGCGGGTAAGAGATAGTTTCCCTAATTTAAAATTCACCTACTGCTGTAATAGTAGCCGTGAAGTTGAAATGATTCGAGAGCGAGGAGGCGACGCATTTCTGTGCAGCCACAATGCATTTACAGACGTCAATCGTTTTTTTCCGATGGAGGTGGATAAAAGATTTGACGCGATATACGACGCTCAACTGCTGGAATTTAAGAGACATTGCCTCGCGAGAGATGTGAGCTCTCTTTCGCTTGTTTCATTTATTCACGAGAATCTTACCAGCGACTATTATAAAAAAAGAGTTTCAAGCTGTCTCGCCCACGCTCATTGGTATAATAACCCGATGACTGCTAACTGGCACATGCTCAACCATGATGAATTAAGATTAGCCTTAAACGAAGCTCGTGTTGGATTATGCCTGTCGGCTGAAGAAGGTGGAATGAAAGCAGCTATTCAGTATTTGTTATGTGGGTTACCAGTCGTTTCCACAGAAAATCGCGGGGGGCGTGACGAGTTTTTTCACCCTGATTTTGCCAACATTGTAGCTGCAGATCCGAAGGCGGTAGCCGATGCTGTGTCGAAGTTTGTAGCAAGCCCACCGAACCCTACCTCAGTTCGAGCTGCAGCAGTTGCAACTATTGAAAAGCATCGCGGTAATTTCGTTCAGAAAGTCAATAAAATCAGTCTAGATGGTGGGGGCTCGGGATACACTCATGCGTATTTAACCCAAAGTTACGTTCCAGGTTTTCTTAAATGGCAGTCGGTTGAGGAAGTTTTATCGGAAATCACCTTCAGTTAGCTTCATCTCTGCTGAACGCTCTAATCTTTGGATAACCCAATTCCACATGTATGCAGGTAACTGCCCCAGAAATCACATGGATCATGCCAGTGAAAAACGGCATGCCTTTCCTTCCGGAGACGCTTGCTTCGATCGAAACGCAGAATGAAGTCTCTTCCGAGATTCTGGTATGGGATAATGGATCCATCGACGGCACCGTGGATGAACTGCTACGATGGATTCCCGCCAGAATACCAGGAAAAGTCGTATTGGATCGCCCCCAGCCTACTCTCGCCAAATCACTAGCCCTGTTGGTGCAGGAAAGCAGGACAGCTTATTGTGCTAGAATTGATGCCGATGATATTTGCGCCCCAGGGCGCCTTGCCACTCAATTCGAATACATGGAAAGTCACCCCGAGACATCGCTCCTCGGCACTCAAATTGTATACATTGACCCTGATGGAAAGGACAGAGTTCATCAACAGACTCTCCCAGAAACGCTGTCCGACATTATCCACGGTCTCTTGCACGGCTGCCCTGTTTGCCATCCTACGTGGATGTTTAGACGGGATGATATTTTGGCTGTTGGTAACTACGATGAAGGAGAGCCGGTAAGGGAAGATGTAGATTTGCTGATGCGTTTAATTATATCCGGACGCAGGGTGGAATCCCTGAATCAAAAACTACTCCGCTATAGGATTCATCCTAAAAGTTTTACCCAAACCAATCTACGCGCAGATCCCTATACGGCGTTAATTCCTCTTCAATCGCTTTCACTTCGTGCCGAGCCTTTTCTATCTTTGTCCGCAATTGAGGTGGATAGAACTCTCGAACGGAAGCAGGGCTTCAGCTCAAGCCAGTATTTCCGAATCGTTCGTCATCTAAAAAAACTCGATCCATCGCAAGGGTATCTTAGAATATTATCGAATAGTTTTTTAACTGCAATGATCGCGCTTGGGGGCGGCAAACGACCACTGCAACAAGCATTACTCGGGGCTTTGCTGGCTCTGAGGCGAAATCAGTGGGATGTATTTCGAAATCAATGCAAAATTGCCATTTTACAGGCATTACGACGCAGGTAAGAAACCGCTCAGTAAACATCGATTGATATATTGTTAAGTACCGATAGGCAGTGGAGATTCACTTTCTCACACAATGGGCAAACTTCTTTCCACCGACATTTTCGACACCGTGCTCACCCGCTCTTTAGGAGATCCGCATGATCTCTTTGATCTTGTGGGGGATCGGCTTGTGGTGGCGGGCTTGCTGCCCGATGGGCTGGTCTTTCGCCGCAGCCGGATCGAGGCGGAACGGCGGCGGCGGGAGGGCATGCCCAATGGCGAGGTGACTCTGGCGGAAATTTATGAACGGCTGGCTCCAGCTTTTGGCTGGGACGAGTCCGCGTCGCAGCGAGCTCAAAAAATCGAGCTACAGGCCGAGGGTGAGGTGCTGTGCCCCGTGCCGGGAGCGGCAGAGCGGCTGGCCGCTCATCGGCGGGAGGGTGGCCGCATCGCCTTCGTCTCGGACACTTACCTGCCGGAGTCCTTCATCCGTGAGGCACTGGACCGCTTTGGGCTTTGGCAAGCGGAGGATCGCTTGCTTGTTTCCTGCGGGGTGCGCAAGTCGAAGGCTTCCCACACGATCTGGAGCGAGTTTGAAGGAGACCGTCCGGAACGGCATGTCGGAAACAGCTGGGAGCACGATGTCGGCTCGGCGCAACGGGCGGGCTTAGAGGCAGAATGGTTTCCGCAGGGGAATCTGACGCGTTATGAGCGTCGTCTCACCGACGCACGTCGCCTGGGAGCCTTCGGAAGTCGCCTCGCTGCCGCCTCTCGCCTGGCTCGTCTGGAGCATGCAGGCGATGCTGCTTTTGCACGATCAATCACTGGAGTGGTCGCTCCGACGCTGATCCTGTTTGTCGGGTGGGTGCTCGAATCGGCGGCGGCCAAGGGCTGTCGGCGGATCCATTTTCTTTCCCGTGACGGCCATTTTTTATTCCTCCTGGCTCAGCGGCTGCAAGCGCGGTCTCGTTTCGAAGGCTCGCTGCATTATCTGCATGGTGGGCGGAAGGTCTGGTATTTGGCCCGTAGCCGGGCGGTTGACGACTTCCTGCTCAATTTTCTCCTCGACGCCCCGGATGGCCTCACTCTGAGGATGGTGGCGAGCCGCTCGGGCCTGACGGAAACGCTGCTCCGTGAGGCCTGCGACACGCCGCCGGATCAACCCCTAAGTGAAGACCAACGCGAAACCTTGCGGAGCGCTCTGGGGCAGGGAAAGCTCCGCGAAGCCCTTCTTGAGATCTGTCAGAAACAGCGTCAAGACCTCGTCGCCTACCTGCGCCAAGAGGGCTTTGGCGGCGGCGAACCGGCTGCTTTGGTCGATGTGGGCTGGACAGGCAAAAGCCTGCGCTGCTTTCAGGAAATCCTGGCCGATGTTTCATTCGATGATCCCCTGAGTGTTTTTTACTTCGGTCGATTGCCCTCTGCGACCCAACATGATGACCAGTCCGTGGATGCCTTCCTTTTTGACGAAAATCTCGGGCCACGCTATCGCCCCGGGCTTCTGAAGGCACTGGACTACACTCGCATCATCGAAAACTTTTGCGTCAGTGATCAAGAACCGCTCGACGGTTTCGAGAGCAAGGCCAATGGGCGCGTGGTGCCAGTTTTCAGGGGTCAGCGCAATCAGGCCGCCATTGACTGGGGATTGACGGCGATGCGGAATCTCGTTTTTCGAGTCGCCGAGCTGTTGCCGGAGAAGCTCGAGGCCTCCGATCACCTTGCCGCCGCCAAGGGAGTGGACGACCTGCTCGTCGATTTCTTTCAGCACCCGGAGCACGATGAAGCCGAAGTCTGGGCCAGCTTTCCCATCGAAACCGACGCTACTGGCTCTTTTCAGCGGCCCTGGGCCAGAGCCTTCGGGATGAGCGATCTAATCCACATCCTGAGGCACGGTTATCTCCGCCAGGACTCGACCCACTGGGCTGAAGCGAGCGACTGCCTGACGCCGCCTAGTCTACGCCGAGCGCTGGCCGCCGCTACCCGCCTGCGCATGGCCGCCGCTCGTAAACTACGCCGTCAATCTGTCTCATAATGATAAAATGAAGTTTATAATTTTAGGTTTACAACGTAGTGGAACCACGGCTTTACATGCAAAACTCCTTGAGCATCGGGAGATTTCGATGTGTCCCGACGAAGTCAACGCGCGTGCGTTTTTCACGGATGGCCTCACCGCCTTAACCTATGGCCACTTCCCAGCGAAGTTTACGGAGCCAGCTAGGCAAGGACTGTTCGAGGCGATAGCTCGACTGAGTCAGCCCGAAGCCCAGTGCCACGGCATCAAGACTGCGGTTGGCGAACTTAAGCTGGCGGACGATGTGGTAAGAAGTTTGAGAGATGAACTTCCCTCTCTATCCATAATTAACCTCGAGCGCGCGGATTACCTTCACCGCGCAGTCTCGTGGGCCACGGCGAGTCTAGGAAGTCAATTCCACCATTTTCTACATGAAACTGAGCGGAAAGTCCCACGCATTTGGATCGACCCGAAGATGTTTCAAGTAAGTTACTTTTCCGACCAGGCGGTCAAAGCAAAATTTGCTCAGCTGGCGGAAAGTCATCGCTACCTGCATCTGCACTTTGAAGAACTGCAGCAATCCCCTGCTACATTCTTCGACCGCGTAACCGACTTTCTCGATGTATCGCCGTTTGAAAGCAAGGCCGCTGTTACTCGTAAGGTTGTTAAAGACAAAGATCCTTTGGCGCATGTCGTCAATCGTCAGCAAATTTCCCGGTTAAATCAGGCATTGATCGACGGGAAAATTACACAGGCGCCAAGGGTGCGTGGAAAAAGATTTCGTAACAAATTCGGCCGGGCTCTTTTCCGCCTTCTCAACCCTGCGCATCACTAGCCGTGTCAGCAAAAGTATTTCACAGTTATCCCTTTATGACCCTCTCAGGGGTGATGACATGGTCAAGGCACCTTTTGGGTGATCCCCGGCAGTTGCTGTTATTGACCACGCCGGATGATGCCAGCCTGATCGAAGCGCGATCCTCCGCGCTCGCTTTTGCGGATTTGCCAAAGAAGGTCTCCCCCCGCGCGCAATGGCAAGGGCTGGCGGACTTTTTAACCGAAGAAGCCCCGTGCATCTATTTGCCCAACTTCGATTTTCACCGGTGTTGCGCTGTTGGGCTGTTGCCTTCCACGGTGGCCGTTTGCTCGGTCTTGCACAGCGACGATGAATGTTATTATGACGAGCTGCGCCGCTTGCGGCATCGCTTTGATGCGGTCGTCGCGGTCAGCGAACATATTGCGGCAGTGGCCAGGCAACGTTTTCCCGATATCGCCAATCGCTTGCAAGTGATTCCTTATGGCGTGCCGGTGCCTGCCACCCTACCGCCCAAACCAAGTGAAGAGCCCATCCGACTGGCTTACTGTAATCGGCTTGCGCAAAGGCAAAAGCAGGTCTTTGAGTTACCGAAAGTGGCGACGGCGCTTGAGGCGCGGGGTTGCCCGTTTGTGTTGACTATTGCGGGTGAAGGCCCGGATCGAAATGCCCTTGAACATGCTTTTAGGAATGCAGGATTCTTGGAAGATCGCGTGCGGTTCGCTGGCCGCCTCAATCCACCAGCAGTTCAAAAGTTGCTGGAAGAAAACCATCTGTTCATTTTGACTTCTGCTTACGAAGGCTTGCCGCTGAGCCTCCTCGAGGCGATGGCAGCGGGATGCGTCCCAATCAGCTACGCAGTCACCAGCGGCATTCCCGAGGCGGTGTTTGACGGGGAAAATGGCCGGATCGTGCCGATGAATAATCCGGAAGCAATGGCTGAGGCGATTGCCCAATTAATGGCAGATCCGGATGCTCGTGAAGTAATGGCTCAAGCCGCTCATTCCACCGCCCGGAAGCGCTACTCGGTGGAACGAATGACGGCAAATTATCGTAGTCTGTTTACTAAGCTTGGTGAAGCTGCATCCGCCGGTCGCTGTCTTTCCGGTGACGGTAAGGTGCATCCCCCGCCGGATCTGACTTTTCCCTACCGCCTGCGACGGGCCATCCGGCGCATCCGGGGCAAACCTCCACCTCCGACCTACCCAGAGCAATGTTAGAACGCTATCGAAATTCCCGCGTGACCATTCTTGCTTCCTCGCTCTTCAGTGAGGGCGGTGATTGGCGGTCAATTTATTTTTTTGGTAAGCAGCTGGAATCCCGCGGTGAAACGGTGGCTATGATCCAAGTTGGCGGTAAGCGCGGTTTCCGCCAAACCTGCGCGGCAGGTGCTTATGCACCGCGTTTACTGGTCAATGGATTGGGCACGCTCGCCCGCTGGCCGGTGCTGATAATCTGCCTGCTGCGCAAGGATGTGCGTATTTATCTTCACGAGACTGGCTATGTCTTAGACCAGTTTCAAAACGAGTCGCCGTTGCGCTACCGTCTTCTTGCAAAAATCCTCCGCCGTAACCCATTACTCTGTGTCTCCAAGCAGGCTGAGAGCCATTACCGTGAACGTTTTGGGAGTGAAAGCACCCACGTTGTTTATGAGTGCCCCGGTGATGCTCAAACACCTGACCTTGATCCGATGAAAAAGCACATTGTCATGGTTGGCTCGATCAACGAACGTAAGGGGGTGGAACTTTTCAGTAAAGTCGCCGACCTCGCCGCTGAGTCTCATCCCGACTGGCAATTTCATTGGATTGGAAGCAAGGCGACAATGAGTGAGCTTTACCAATCCCCCAAGGTCACTTGGCACGGCTGGCAATGGAACCCGCGCGATATCGTACGGCAGTGCGATCTCTTTTTCCTCTCCTCCATCGACGACCCTTGTCCTCTCGCCGCACTCGAAGCCCTGCACATGGGAAAACGCTGTGTGGCCTACAAAAACACAGGGACGTCGGAGTTGATTAAAAATCTCCAGGGTTGCTCGGTTTACCATGAGTATGAGCCGGAAGCGACACTTAAAGCGCTTGCCACGGCTGCCACAGCTGAAAATAATCAGTCTATTTCAGATACTGTGGGGCGAATGACTAACCCGTCAGCTTTTACTGCCGCAGTCTTGGATTCCATTTCCTAATTAGCATGAACTGGTGGATCATAGAAGACGCCCTACGCGACTCCAAGGGGCATTGGCGGGAATATCTGCAAAGCTTTCGCCTTGGCTTAGAAAGGGAAGGCGATAGCGTGCGGATTCTAGCCAGCCGCGAATGCGATCAGGACCTTGCGGATTCGCTCGGTGCCGAGCCGCTGCTGCCACGTTCCATTTGGGCTCGAATCAGCGACAACGCACCGAAATGGAAAAAACTTCTCCGCATCGTTTCACATGGCTTGGCCACATGGCATTCGGTATCGCGACTGTTGCGGGCAAATACAGCCAAACCCGACCTTATCTTTGTGCCGACCGTTCTTGTGCATCATCTGGTGGGCTGGGTTCTTTTGCTAGCGTGGAATCTGCGTAGTGGAAAAACCCGCGTCCTGCTTTTTTTCCCAAATACTCCCGCGTATCTCGATGCCGATGGCACTCCCCGCTTGAACTCGGATCCTTCGGCCCGACTCTTTGCCTTCCTGATTCGCCGGTGTAAGAAGTGGGTGCGGCAAGGGCGACTCATCCTCGGGGCGGAAACGGAACCGATGGTTGCCGCCATGAGTCAATTAACCGGGGTGCCTTTCCACTACCTGCCCCACGCGGTGGAGCCAATGGCCGATCTCAAGGAAGTCGAAGAAAACGCCGGTGCAACGATCCGCTTCGGAGCCTACGGATCCGCCCGCCACGAAAAAGGCAGCGAGTTGATCCAAGCAGCGATCCTGAGCTACCTCGCCGAAAGCCCCGACCCACGCGTACGATTCTCCCTCCAGTGGATTCACGATTTCAGCCTGCCGGACGGTAGCATGGCGCACCTCGACCCGAAACTGGAGGCACACCCGCAGTGTGAAGTCATCAATGGGTTTTTCCCTGAAGGAGGCTACGCAACACAAATTGCCAATACCGACGTCATGATCCTCCCCTACCGCGATGCCTACCGTCTGCGCGTCTCCCGGGTCGTGATCGAGGCGCTGCAAGCTGGCTTGCCCGTCATCGTCGCGCGTGGCACCACGCTCTGCCAGCAAGCAGGCGCGCACGGCATCGCCATCGAGTGTGAGCAAAATAACCCGGCAAGTTTGGTCGAAGCGATACGGCAGGCAGTCGAACAAATTTCTAAGCTGAAAGCCGCCGCTGCGGATGCAGCGAACTCGAGTCGTGAGCACTTCTCCGTGAAAACCTTCCGCCAACTCCTCTCCAAAGACGCCCATGGATAAACGACTTCTAGCCGGCGGCCTCCTTTCCTATGGATACAATCATTGGCTTTCGAACTGTCCTTCCCGCTGGATCCGCCAAGCCTTTCTCCGTCGCTACATGGGGTCTATGGGGGAAGGCAGCGGTGTCCAAATGGGTTGTCGTTTTCTCAATGGTCGCAAGGTTCACTTAGGCGCACGCAACGTAATCAACTTCGGCTGCTTGCTTGATGGCCGCAAATTCGAGATCCGCACCGGTAGCGACGTGTCCATCGGCCCTGAAGCCTCGATTCTCACGCTAGGACACGATCCGCAATGCCCAAATTTCTCGGATCGCGGCGGTGAAGTCATCATCGGTGACCGCGTCTGGATCGGATACCGCGCTACAATACTTCCCGGCGTAAACATCGGTAAGGGAGCCGTTATTGCGGCAGGGGCAGTCGTCACCAAAGATGTCGCGCCCTACTCGATTGTAGCAGGTTCTCCAGCAAGAGTTGTTAATACTCGAACATCAGGGCTCGCTTACGAGCTAAACTATAATCCGCCTTTGGTTTAATTTTGAACTGAATTAATCTTTTTTATGAAAAAAAATGCTATTCATATTGTTATGTGTCTGGAAAAAAGCTTCGTTCCGGGCTTTCTTGTAGTTGTTGATTCGATATGCAAAACAATTTCTAAAAACGAAACTGCTCACTTTTACTTAGTCCATAAAAAACTACCGAAAGACGAAATTTCATTGATATCAAGTGATCTTGAAAGTCGAAATATAGAATTTAATTTCTGTAAGATCAACAGTGATCAACTCCGCGGCCTTCCATTGTTAGCGCACTTTTCAGTAGAGATATATTTTAGACTTTTGCTGCTAAAAGTATTACCCGTCTCAGTCAATAAGGTGGTTTATCTGGATTGCGATTTACTAATTCTTAAAAATCTTTCCGTGTTGTATAATATTGATTTGACAAACAAGGCTCTAGCGATTTCAGATAATAGAAATTCGGGAGTGATGGTCTTAAACTTAGACTTCTGGCGAAAAATGGATATTGGTAATCGCTTAATAAGCTATATCCGCGAAAACCCAGAAAAGTGCCCCCTGCCTGACAACGATGCTATAATTCACCTACTGATTCCCGAGCATTCAGTTTTCTTTAGTCACATCTGGAACGCAGATCATTCCTTACGGAGCGACGATTTAGGGATAGTTCACTTCGTGGGTAAGACAAAACCTTGGCATTACAATTACCCAGACAACGTCTACAGGGAATTGTTCTTCCGCTCGCTAGACAACACGCTTCTGAAGGGTTGGCGGCCCAATCAATTGTCCAGATTCTCGGAGTTTTTCCGACGGGTCAAAAGACGAGTTGGATTCTAAAGTTGTTCGACACTCGTGGGCTCAATCTCCTCGAGGTTAAAGGCATTAGGCCACCCCATGAAAGTCCTATATTATTGTGACTCCGATTCTGGAGGAATTGTTGAATATGCGATCAAGCAGGTTGAAGCCTTGCGGGGCCTTGGAGTCAATGTGGTGGTTCTTTGTCGTCCCGGTTTTCCGATTGAAAGAGTGAAAGATGGAGGTTGTTTGGCTTTGCTGCCTCGACGGAAATCACCACGTAGATTGTTGGCGAAGCTGCGTGTTCGAGTCATGGATAGCCGTGACCTTGCGGATATTGTAGCTGATACTGCGCAGAACCTCGACGTAAACTATGTCTTAAATGCATGTTATGCTGAATATTTCGCGCCCTTCTGGGTTAAGCGATGGAAGAGGCTTCGCGCCAATGTTCCGATTGGTGTGATTGCGCATGATCCGGTTCGCGACTATATTCTCGGTCCGCGATGGTGGCATCGCTGGAGTATCCGAGAGGCTTATTCATTTATCCAGGATGTTTTTGTTCATGATGATACCCCGGTAGATTTTGGGGGGCGGCCGCCCCCTGGCGTGCGGATCCATCAACTGCCTCATGGCCCATTTGACTTAGGACCGGTGCAGAACGGTCGGTCACAGACGCGATTAAATCAAGGTCTGGAAGAGGGTGATCAAGTGTTCCTGTCCTTTGGTCAAATCCGGGATGGCAAGAACCTGGACCGTTTTATTAGGGTCATGCCATTTCTCCCGGCGTTCACGAAACTGGTGGTAGCGGGAAAGAGCGATACCAGTTCACAGCGCCCGGTTTCATATTATCAGGAGCTTGCCCGCAGTCTCGGAGTGGCTTCCCGCTGTGTCTGGATAGACCGGTATATAGATGATTCGGAGCTTGGTGACCTGTTCGCAGCTGCCGATTTTGTATTGATGGTTTATAGCAGCCGGTTCCGATCAGCAAGTGGTGTGATGAATGCCGCAGTGACCGCGAGAAAACCGATCCTGGGTTCGTCCGGCGACGGTCCCTTCAAGTCTTCAATGGAAAATTATGGACTCGGCGTATTTGTCGAGCCCGATAGTGACGCGGCCGTAAAACAAGGTGCCATTAAACTGATAGAAACTCAAAGCAGCCCAAAGTGGGACGCTTACGAGGTTGAGAACTCCTGGAAAGCCAACGCCTCTTCAATTGTTGATGCGATTCGAAACTCCAAAGAATCCTGAAATCGAGGGCGCGTGGCGAATCTTCCATCCCAAAAAAAATACCCAATTTAGGCTGACCCTTAAGTGTTCTTGCTCGCCTTTGTTCCTATAATGTGGCCTGCCGACTTCTTTGCAACCCGACCCAAAAAAACAAGAACCAAGCACTAAGAACAAGGAACCAAGAACATTGAACAAAGAATCCACCAACACCTGGCTATGCCACCAGCTAGGTTCGCGCGAGCACTATAGCATCCCGCGTGCGTTGCATCGGCAGGGGTGCTTGGGGCTGTTGCAGACGGATGCCTGGTTGCCGCCGCAGGCCGCGCGCTGGCTGCCAGGCATGGGGCCGCTCAAATCGCTGGCGGGGCGGTATCATGCTGAGCTGACCAACGCCAACGTCGGCTCATTCACTCCTGGACGGCTGAAGTTCGACACGCTTTCTCGTTTGCGCAAAGAACCGCCATGGCAGGCAATCATCCGGCGAAACGAATGGTTCCAAGCCAAGTGTTTGCCAGGCCTGCGGCGCACCCTTCTAAAGTTGGACAGGCACGACGATCCCCAGGCCACCGTATTTTCCTACAGCTACACTGCGCGGGAATTGTTCCGCGAGGCCAAGCGGCACGGCGCGCGCTGCGTGCTAGGGCAAATCGATCCCGGCCCGGAGGAAATCCGCTGGGTGGCCGATAAGTGCGGTGAACTGCAGCCCAATGATGCGCCCCCAGCAAGCTACTGGGATGCTTGGCGCGAGGAAGTGGCTCTGGCGGATACGATCATCACCAACTCCGAGTGGTCGCGGCAATTATTGATCCAAGGCGGTGTGCCGCAGGAAAAGCTGCAAATCATCCCGCTGGCCTATCAGCGTCCCCACTCAGCATTAGCCGCGCCAACGCGCTGCTATCCAGATGCCTTCACCAGCAGTCGCAAAATCAAGGTTCTTTTCCTTGGCCAAATCATCCCGCGCAAAGGCCTGCGTGCATGCTTCGACGCCCTCCCCGCTCTGGCCGGTGCACCGGTGGAGTTCCACTTTGCCGGCCCTGTTGGCATGCCGATCCCAGCAGCCGTCAAAGCGCATCCGGACGTCCATTTCCACGGGCCCGTCCCGCAAACCCGTGCCCGCGAGCTTTACCGTGACAGCGACATCTTCGTGCTGCCCACCCACTCCGACGGCTTCGCTATCACGCAACTCGAGGCGGCCGCGCATCACTTACCAATCATCGCCTCGAAGAATTGTGCCGCGGTCGTGGTACACGACAAAAACGGTCTGCTGCTGGACGAAATCACCCCCGCCGCCATCGCCCAAGCCATCCGAACCTGCCTCGATGCACCAGCCTCTCTAGCCCGCTGGGCAGAATACGACTTGGACTGGAGCGAATATTCGCTGGAGACTTTGGCCAAGCGCTTGTTGGCACTAGGAAAGTTAAAATCATAGACTGAATCACAACTGTTTTGAGTAAAACATCACAAAGTATTATTTTTGTTTGGGGCAAGTGGTTGCCCTACCACTTTGCGCGAGTTCAGGCATGCGTTGAGCCCTTCCGTGCGATCGGCTATCGAATCATCGGCGTTCAGTATTCTGAAACGAGCCATGATTATCGAATCGAAACCGATGCAGAATCGTTGGGATTTGAATTTCTGAATCTGAACCTGGGTGACCATGAAACCGACTTCCGTCCCGGTCGAATCTTACGCACCTGGCCTCCTTTGATGAGGCGTTACAACTGCAAGGTGGTTTTTACTCCCTCTTACTGGCACTGGTCGATCACATTGACGATTCTTTCAAACTCGCTGGGGCTCAGGACTGTGATGATGAATGAAAGCCACGCCGGCACCGAGCGAGCGAAGGGGTGGAAGAGGCGCCTGAAACGACTTCTGGTGGCGCGCTTCCATGCAGCGCTCGTGGGCGGCACCCCACATAAGCTTTATTTCACTGCGCTCGGCATGGACCCAGAGAAAATTTTCAGCGGTTATGACGCCATCGATAACAATTTTTTCGCCCGTGAGGCCGCACGTGTCCGCGAAGATGCAGAAGCTTGGCGCACCCGCCTCGGCCTACCGCCCCGCTACATCCTGAGCCTTGGCCGCATGGTCGAAAAAAAGAACCTCGGCTGCCTGATCGATGCCTTCGCCAAACTGCAGCAAGATCTCGGCGATGACGCCCCCGCCCTAGTTTTCGTAGGCTCCGGTGATCAAGAACCCGCTCTGCGGCGGCAGTGTGCCCAGCTTGGCCTGCAGGTTGCTGACGCATCGGAGGTCAGAGGTCGGAGGTCAGAGGTCGGGCACCAGCCAGCCCAAGAACGAGGAACCCAGAACCAAGAACCAGGAATTAAGAACCAGACACAGAAAGTCCATTTCGCTGGCTTCCGCCAAATCGAGGAAAACCCCGCCTTCTACGCGCTGGCCGACTGCTTTGTCCTGCCAAGCCTCTACGAAGAATGGGGCCTCGTGGTGAACGAAGCCATGGCCTGCGGGTTGCCCGTTGTGGTCTCGAAAACCGTCGGCAGTGCCGAGGATCTCGTCCAGCACGGTGAAAACGGCTTTCACATCGACCCAACCCGACCCAAAGAACTCACCGAGGCCCTCGCCTGTCTGTCAAAAGATCCAGAGTTACGCGTGAGAATGGGCACACGCTCCCGCGAAATCATCAACCAATGGGGATGTGACCACTTTGCCAAGGGAGCAGCGCAAGCGATCAAAGGCGCGCTGAGTGAGTCCACAGACCCGTAATATCATTTCGAAAAGGTTTGAGCTAATAACTAGGTCAAACCGTGGCCTAGGGCTTCGCTGGGACGCCCGCACAAGTCGAAACTCTGTTTCGGGGTTCGAACGTTCCTACCCCGGTTCAGAGAACCGAGGCTACGCGAAAAAGGTCTATTAGGATCAAACCTTTTTAAAAGCGGTATCACTTTTCAATAGGCCTGCCTAAGCCAAACATCCTTACAATCACCTTTTATTGTTGAGAACAATCGCACAGCCCTAGTCACCTGCTAATAATCCTTTTGCGCTAAACTGAAATACCATGAAAATTTTATACGTTTCTACCAGTTCCGGACCTCTCGGCGGAGGCGAGCTTGCAGCTGTATCGCTCGCCCGCGCACAGGCACAAGCCGGACACACAGTTGCCTATTGGGTTTCCGATAACTCAAACATGGATGTGATTGCCAATTCATTTGCCGAATTCGGGGAAGTGATCCGTTCGCATTATGTGAACACCTATGACCTGCCACTGCGGAGTTTGCAGGCACCGTTTCAATCGCGCATAATTCGTCGGATCGCTCAGGAGTTCCGCAAAATCGCACCGGATATCATTCATTTAAATAAGCAAAACCTGGAGGACGGGCTTGATTTGGTTGAAGCATGCCGATTGTCCGCCCTCCCAAGAATCGGCATGATTCACTTAACCCAATCAGCTACTTATTTCAAGGTCGCCGGCGCGAGGGCGAGAGATTGGATGTCCCGCCGCTGTCTGAAGCGCTTCGACGGACCTTGGGTGGCCCTGCCTGATAATCGTTTTCGCGAACTGCGTGCTTTTCTTGGCAATGATCCAGAAGTCTTGGAAATTCTTAATGGAATTAATATACCAGATCTTGTAGAGATAAGAAAAAAGGGAATTCGGAAGCGCGAGGAATTGGAGATCTCTCCGGAAACCATCTGCGTGATCGCGGCGGGGCGGGTGACCTATCAGAAGCGCCCAGACCGGTTTCTCGAAGCAGCCGTCGAGGTAAAACGGCTCGGCAGGCCGGTGCGCTTCCTCTGGATCGGTTCGGGTGACGGCGATGCCGGCTTTGACCGCGCCATTGTGGAGAAGGGACTTACCGACACCGTCACCAGAATCTCTTGGCAGGACGACGTCAGCCCATTTTTTGGGCTGGCCGATATTTTCCTGCATCCGGCTGAATTCGAAGGTCTACCCCTCGCTGTATTAGAAGCCCTTGGCGCGGGTTTGCCTGTCGTGCTTTCACGAAATCTATTGAATGATCTCCAGAGTCTTGGAACCGAGACCTGTTTAACCATGGATCAACCAGAATTCCTCCGCCTCTTCGAGGATGCCACCTTTCGGGCTGAGCTAGGTCGCCGTTCGCGGCTCCTCGCAGTAGACCAATTCGCGCTCCCGCGCGTGGCCAAAATATGGGAGCGTTTCTATAGTAACGTGGCTAGAAATTTCTCTCATTAATAACCACTCCGACCACACTCTCACCGGAAACCGAAATCATGTTTCTTATCCTCTCTCTGATCCTACTTGGGCTGGGCTATACATTAGTAGACACCATGGGCATTTGGCTTTTGTTTTTCAGCCAGGTCGTGCTGCTGCTGTGTGAAGTGCGCAAAGGTCAAGTTAGCGGCACCAGCGGCTTCATCTTTATGTCACTTCTCTTCTTTGGCATACGCCCACTCTACATTACAATCGAAAGCGATTACTCACTGATTCTAGGACTTTTCCGGATCAACCCCGAGTTTTCGAAAATCCACGAAAATATGGTGTTGGCCACCTTAGCCCTCGTCATTTTCAAGCTCGGATCAGTCTCGATCCAGTCTTGGAAAAAAAATTACTTTCAAGAACGTGCGGCGCGAGAATCAAGCACACTGACCTTGGTTCCTAGCAGTTTGGTGCGCTGGTTGGTTTTTGCTCAAATGACGACGCTGCCCATCATGCAATACATGGTAATGGGAGGACAAGGACTCTATGGCTCCGCATTCGGTGCCTTCGTCTATGATTTCCCAATCGTGATGCAAGCTGTCCATGTATTTAGTTTTGTCGTTATTCTGGAACGCTATTTACAGCGACGCCATAGTAATGCTCTGTTTCTGACCATTTCTTCCGGTATCCTCTTCTTATTTTTTACTTGGTTGATGCGCGAAGTCAGCATGTTTCGCGGGTTTTATCTGGCGGGCGTGATGATCGTAGGTATCGCTGCGCTCAATCGGATCCTGCTGCACGTCTCTATGCTCTGGTTGATTCTTCCTATTCTAGTCCTTCAGCCACTCTTCCAAACACTTGGGGGGGCGCGCTACCTCGACAACGACTCACTTAAAGAATTGAATATTGTTGAGCGTACTTTCGATAATGACAGTATTGGACAACGCTATTGGAAATTCTATGACAGCGGCGGCGACATTAACATTTTCGACACCTTTGTGGCGGCACGTGCCTCCGACCCTCAAGTAGCGCCTTATCTGTGGTCTTGGATCTATGCGCCCTTCCATGTGATCCCCCGCAAGCTATGGAGCGGTAAGCCAGAGGCTGGTATCACCCAGGATACGTCCTTTTTGTACGGAGCTCCTTACTCCCCTGGGATCTCGGGTTTTTTCTGGCTGGATGGAGGCGGATCCGACCTATGGATGATCGTTTGCATGGCTGCTTTGGGAGCTATCATCGGCTATCTGGATGGTTTTGTATTAAGCATGCGAAACAGCTACCTCCAAGCTTGTCTGCTAGGGATCATTATAGTCAACGCGATGTTTCTGACACGTTTCTTTCTATGGCAGGCCCTTTGGCAAGCTCTATATGCGGTAGTACCAATTTTATTGATGAACCGCTTTCTTGCACCTGATACGGTTAGCCTTGAAGAAGAAGAGGAGGAGGACGGCACGAATGACCAACCGAACTAAAACGCGCTCATCTCTAGGGCTAAAGCGATTAAAACAAGAGAGTGACCATCTGCTTCGTCCAATATGACCCCTATAATCCTCCGCATCTTCTTCTACGGCTTTCGCCAAATCGAAGAAAACCCTGTATTCTACGCGCTGGCAGACGTCTTTATCTTGCCCAGTTTGTGGGAAGAATGGGGACTGGTCGTGAATGAAGCCATGGCCTGTAGTCTACCCGTCATTGTGAGCCAAACAGTAGGTTCCGCCGAGGATCTCGTCGTCAACGGCGAGAATGGATATACCTTTGATCCCCAAGCCGCTGAACAACTCGCCAGTCACTTGGAGACGCTGCATGCCAACCCCGAACTACGCCTGCAAATGGGAAAACGGTCCAAAGAAATTATTTCCAACTGGGGCTGCGATAATTTCGCCCGCAACGCAATCGCCGCAGTCGAGTGCGCTATGCGTAAAGCATGAGGCTTGAGGCAGAAGACTTTAAGGATGAAGATGAAAGCAGATAATATTTATAAAATAGCAGGTTTTCCTCATGGGACGATTTCGGTTTGAAGATTTAGAGATTTGGCAAGAGGCCTCGCGCTTGGGCGATGTTCTGGACGAGCTGTCTGGCGAATTAGAACAACAACGCAAATACCGCTATTGCGAACAACTACGAGGAGCCGCGCTGAGTGTGTCTAATAATATTGCGGAGGGCTCCGGAAGTTCCTCCGCTAAAGACTTCAAAAACTTCCTCAACATAGCTCGGAGAAGTGTCTTCGAAAACGCAAACATGCTCTTGTTCTTCGCCCGTAAAGGTCTCGTTGACGCAAACATAGCTGATCAACTACTTGAAGATCACAGAATACTTTCCGCTAGAATCAAAAAATTCGCCTCAACTCTTTAAGTAGAAGGCAAAAAAGAGAAAGCCTTGCTTCTCACGACTCATCCCTCCTGCCTCACGCCTCCTGCCTTACGCCTCCTGCCTCTCGCCTCCAGCCATGCACCTTCATTTCACACAATCTCTCGAACCGCTTCAGGGTGCCGGCCTGGGCAGTTCGGCGCTTGGGCTCCATCAGGGTTGCCTAGAGCAAGGGATGGATTCACGCTTATTGACCACGCGGAGTCCGGATTTCTCTGAAGAGTGGAAGGGTGTAGAGCAATTTGCACGCAAAGGCCCCGGCAAAGCTTACTTTGCTCCAGGACTGCGGGTAGCGGCTCGCAGCCAAATAGATAATGTGAGCGTGTTTCACGGCCATGGCCTTTACGTCTACCCCAACTACCTTTTGGGGCGACTGGCACGAGCCCAAGGTAAACCACTGGTTTATCATCCGCATGGCTTTTTCGACCCTTGGATCCTTGCGCGCTCCAAAATGAAAAAACGAATCGCTCATTTCCTTTTTGAAACATCGAATATTAAGCACGTTTCATGGTGGCGTGCGCTTTCGAGCAAGGAGACTGATCAAATTCGAGCAGTTGGAGTGACTGCGCCCATTGAAATCATTCCTAATGGGGTCCACATGCCGGCAAAACGCACTGCAGCAGAAATTAAAGAGATAGCAGAACGTTACCCGCGGAAACGCCAAAAGCGCATTGTCTTTCTGTCCCGCGTGCACCCTAAAAAAGGTTTGGATCTACTTTTCCATGCGTGGGCGAAACTCGACCCTGACCTGACCAAAGACTGGGAGATCGCAGTATTTGGTCCGGACGAAGGTGGTCACTTGGCTGAACTCCAATCAGAAATCCAGCTCCTCGGGATCGAGGATTCCGTAACCTTTTACGGCTCTGTCTCCGGCACTGACAAAGAAGCGGCTTATCGCTCCGGCGACCTGTTCGTGCTCCCTTCACGGTCCGAGGGTTTCCCGATGGCGGTGCTCGAAGCGGCCAGCTACGGGCTTCCGGTTCTACAAACAACCGAATGTAACTTCCCTGAGCTGACGGCTGCTGGAGGTGCCTGGGAGGCCCAGCCCGCAGTGGACTCGATTGAGCAAAGTTTAATCGAAGCACTCAATGCCGACGATACAGAGCGATCGCAGAGAGGGGCCGCCGGTAAAGCGCTGGTTCAATGCCATTACCAGTGGTCTGCAATCGCCCAACAGGTAGATGAGACTTGCAAACGCTACTGCTAGAGATGTCTTTTACAGGTATGCAACTCGACCAATTTGACCACAAAAAGGGACTCGATCGCGGGCGACCCAAATGGTTTGAAGCGCTTTGGTATGTAAGTAAGTGCGTTTTCTTTCTGAGTCCATTACCCTGGCCTACCCGTTTCAAGTGTACACTACTGCGCTGGTTTGGAGCCAAAATTGGCGGCGGTGTTGTCATCAAGCCGCGGGTGAACATTCATTTCCCATGGAAATTGGCTGTAGGCGACCACTCTTGGATCGGTGAAGAAGTGCTAATCCTGAACTTTGAGCCCTGCACCATAGGTAACCATTGCTGCATCTCACAACGTAGCTTCCTGTGCGGAGGTAACCACGACTATACGGATCCCTACTTTAAATATAGAAATGGCCCTGTGACGATCGAATCAGGTGCATGGGTCGGGGCGCAATGCTTTGTTGCTCCAGGCGTAACTGTAGGGCAAAACTCAGTTGTTGTTGCAGGTTCAATTGTCACAAAAAATACGCCTGAAAACATGGTCTGCTCAGGCAACCCCTGCCAAGCTATCAAACCCCGCATAATCGGCTAATCAAAATGCAATCGATGCGCAAATCCAGTCTGTGTCGCTTTAAAAAATGCTTAATTTTGAATTTCGCTTTTTGGGCAGGTAATTAATATGTCGCCTAATCCACTACTTGCTTCAAATGAATAAGCAAATTTTAGGTATTCCATTTCTTGATACTGACGTGGCGACCTTAGTTGAGAAATCACTCGACCAAGGAGGACTCGTCGTGGTGCCTTCAGGTCCGGGTCTTTCCAGCGATTTAATGATGAATGACTGCTACCGCACCGCCGTTACGAATGCAGACATTGCGATTACGGACAGTGGCGCCATGGTCCTTTTCTGGAAATTGTTTCACGGGCACACCATCGGGCGCGTCTCGGGACTCCGCTTCCTAAAGGAATTACTCAAAACGGATGCTCTAAAACCCGCTGGTCAGCTCTTTTGGGTCCATCCAACCACAGATCAAAGAGATGCGAATGAGGTCTGGCTTAAAACCCAAGGATTCGAATTGGACGAATCCGATAGCTACATTGCCCCACTCTACCCAAAAACAAAATTATCGGATGCAAAACTCTTTGGGCAGTTAGAGAAACGTCATCCGAAAGCAATCATACTCTGTATCGGTGGAGGCGTTCAGGAGCGCTTAGGCTACTGGTTAAAAGAGCAATATCAAAAAGCAGGCCTGCGTTGTCCCGCGATCATATGCACGGGAGCCGCTATTGGCTTCTTAAGTGGTCACCAAGCCAACATACCTTCTTGGGCAGACCGACTTTATTTAGGCTGGGCTTTGCGCTGCTTCCACGACCCCAAATCTTTCATGCCCCGCTATTGGAGAGCACTTCCCCTCGCATATTTAATTGCACGGCACGGCAAAAAGCTCCCGCCAAAAAACGATCGGACAACGAAATAATGGCTCAAAAGAATACCAACAGACCTGCGTCTTAAACTCACTATGCGAATAAGTATTGATCTTATAATGAAGCAGCGGTTTTCATACCCACGAACGATATTTTCACATAAGGTTTCGTAAGGGAACGAGCGCGACCCGGTAACATACGTAAATTAAATTGCAGCTATGCAGCTACCAAAAAGCCCACGCTATCCGTGGGCTTTTTCAATATAACTAAAATAGCATGCACCCCATCAGCTTAATTTTAGAAATTAAAGCTTTGCACTCGTAAGCATCAGCTTTTGGACGCAAAGATGAGTAGCCAAAATGCACCCTGAAAATCAGCAATTAACAAGTTCTAGCAAGGAAGCTCGCCTAGTTTCAGGCCCTCACAAGCGATTTTTCAGAGAAAACGTAAATGCTGCTCAACAAATTGACTGGTTAGATTCTACACCACACATGTTAGCAACGATGCTTTGTCTATTCGCGCCGTGGTATTTAGGTGGCAGAGGTCCCAACGCACAGATTTTACTGGGAACGATCGCGTGGTTGGTCCCTATTATGACACTAGTATTGATACAGAGAAATTTCCTTAGATGGACGATCGATATAGAGTATTTGAAACGACGAGGCAAAGATGCCCCGAACCCGTGGAAAATTTTTGCGAAAAGCTTAATCCCAGCAGTCCCCCTTTTTCTATTTATGCTGATTCAACTGATCAGTGTTATGAATCCTGCATACCAATCGAACGGCGCAACTCTCACTAAGCAAGAATTCGTAACTTGGTTACCGCTAGTCATCGATGCAAAAAAATCAGGGCCTGCGGTATTTTTACTCTGCGCGCTGTTATGCTCAATACTATGCTTGATTAGCCCTGCAATTAATGCCCCAAGAAAGCTACTTAAAATAATTCAAGTCGTACTCGTCTTAAATGCTAGCATACTTTCATTCATAGGGCTTTTTACTAAGTTTGCTGGCAATGGATTGATTCTTGGCTTTCTGACGCCCAGAGCAGATTACTTCTATGCAACCTTCTATTACAAAAACCACTGGGCCGCTTATGCCATACTCTATCTAGGAGTCGCATGCAGTCTGCTATTTAAGGCGATCTGTGATCGAAAGCTAGACTCAAGAAATGCAAACGGAAATACGCCACTCGCGCTACTCGCAGTGGTCAGTCTAGCATTGTCAATACCAGTTTCAGAATCGAGATCAGGCACCCTATTAATGCTTGTTCTCGGAGGTCTTATTTCCGCGCGGCTCTATCTCAACATTCGGAATACGCGAAAAAAAATCTACCTGCTCATTGGATTCTGCATCGTGATCTTTGGTTTTTCCATTCTAGCAAGATCGGACTTGCACTCTCTTGTTGAGAAAACTGAGCGTCAAATCAAGATGGCTGATACAATTGCCTACGATCAAATTAGATTAAAGCTAGGGCCTCAGATAACTTGGGGAATGTTTACCGACCGACCATTACTCGGTTGGGGCTATCATAGCTTTGGCCAGCTTTTCCCCGCATATGCAACAGATTATTTCTTTGATGATGAAGGGCGTCAGACTAAGAAAATTGAGTTTGCTCACAATGACTGGCTTCAATCGCTCGCCGAGTTTGGAATTATTGGATTTGCTCTATTAGTATCTGGTATTGGAGCAATCGTTTGGATCAAACCTCGCCGATCCAAACTGGTACCTAGCAGCGCGCGGGCACAACTTGGAAGTTTTATGCTTCTTGTAGGGATGGTCTGTATCGGTATCTTTGCAATTTGGGATTTCCCACTGTCAAATCCTGCGGTTTTGATAAATGTAACTTTCCTATTTGCAATCTGGATCTGTGAGCGGCGCAAATATGCATAGAAATTACAGCTATAAATTCCACAATCAGATGCCCATACTCTCAAATAGCTAGTTGACGGTTATATGTCTATTTGGGAACATTCCAGGCTTAGATAAATTACGCTCCACTCAAGAAAATAAAAAAGTATACAATACAAGCTGGGTTACAAAAGGCATGCACTTCTGAACTCTCCGGAGCTTTTTGAATATTAAATTATCTATATCCATTTCAGCGAAATAACTGCTAAAACTTTTTACTAAGCTTCAAAATCGATCACGAAATTCATTTGTCAACCCTCACGCATTGAAGCTATTTCACCTAGCGAGTCTTGTGCGCACTGCGCACACTCACCCATTTACAAAATAGCGACTCTATTGGTTTTGCCTAATAAGCATATGACCAAGGGCGGCAGCGTTTTAAAACAAAGCTAAACAAAAGTAAGTCCAATTCCTCAACAGCTAGCTATACGTAAATTACACTTAGCTATGCACTTATTAGAGTTTATAGGCTTAGCCAGCACCCATACTTTGCTACTAACTAAATAACATGTCACTCCTACGAGAACTCTCCGCACTAAACACCCTGCTTACATACCGGGAGCGTGTGAAACTGGCTCTACTATTTGTGCTAATGATACTAGGCGCCATATTTGAGGGTATCGGGATTGGTGCAGTCCCTATTTTCATTAGCTTTCTGACACAACCATCCATATTAAACGATCAAGAACTTCTCTCTAACTGGCTTCCTCAATTACCAGATGAACCGACCCGATCGCTCATCCTTTGGGCTTCAGTTACATTTTTCTCCTTCGTCTTGCTGAAGGGTGCGTTTCTAACTCTAATCGCCTACTTGCAATCCCGGATTGTTAGTCTGCAAATCGCACGCCTCTCCAATCGGATGTTCCGCGCCTACCAAAGTGCACCATATGACTGGATCCTACAGCGTAGCACCTCCGAATTAATGCGTAACATTCAAACAGATACAGCGAAGGTCATCGGCGGAGTATTGATGCCAGTGCTCGATCAAATATTGTCCATAACTATATCCATCGCAGTCATCTCTATTATGATTTTCGCCACACCAACTTCTACTATAATCAGTATGGGGTTAGTTGGCATTGCTCTAGTTGCGACCATTCGCCTTATGCGCAAGCAAATGGGCCGGATAGGTAGTATTGCCCGCACGGAATCCCAAAGATCCATTCAATCTATTCAACAAGGCTTTGGTGCCATCGTAGACGCACGAATCATCGGCTGCGAAGACCACTTGGCAAATATTCATCGAGGGAGTGCTATGCGCTCCGCACATGCCAGCATTCTTAACAGCACTCTCTTACGGGTGACTCCAGTAGTTTTGGAAGCGGTATCTTTACTCGGGCTCTTAACCGCACTGTTTTTCATTATACAATCAGGAGAGACATTAGCTTCTTCATTACCTGCACTGTCTATTATCGGCGTTGCACTCATTCGCCTCAAGCAAATGGCTTCCAAAATAGCTACCAGTGCCAACCTAATTAACCAGTCTCGTCCATATATTCCCGGCCTACTCAAGGATATTGCTGAACTTGATCGATTAGCTGACAGAGGCCTTCAAAAACGAAGCAGCGCTCGCCAAATCCGGGATTTCGCGACTCTAAAACTAGATCACGTGAGCTACACCTACCCAAATAATAAATACCCTGCAGTTAACAACATTTCACTAGAACTGAAAAAAGGTGAAGCGATCGCCTTGGTCGGCCCTACGGGTTGCGGCAAATCGACCTTAGTCAATCTGATCTTGGGATTACTGCATGCTCAAAAAGGAAATATTTTCGCCAATGGAATTGATATTGAGGCCGACCCAGAAGGCTGGCGCCAATGCCTGGGCTACATCCCACAGTCCATCTTCTTGATCGATGACTCGCTTCGCGCCAACATTGCATTTGGAATGCCTGAAAATCAGATCGATGAAACACATTTACGAACCGTATTGCAGTCCGCAGCTCTCAGTGAGTATGTAGATTCTCTACCCGAGGGGCTAGATACGGTCATTGGCGAACGCGGCATCCGCCTCTCAGGAGGACAGCGGCAGCGCTTAGGTATTGCGCGGGCGCTGTACTTTAACCCAACAGTTTTAGTCTTGGATGAAGCAACATCAGCCCTCGACAATAAAACTGAAATCGAAGTGATGCTTGCCATTCAAAACCTCAAGAAAGAGCGTACACTTATTATGATTGCACACCGATTGAGCACTGTCGTCGATTGCGACCGACTCTATTTCCTAGAAGCAGGGCAAATTAAAGAAGCAGGCACTTATCAGCATCTTATCGAGAAGTCCGCTGCCTTTCGCGACATGGCCGCAGTTACATCGTAAGCGCAAATCAATATCCGAAGGTAATCTTTATATATTTTGCCTTATTTTAGGGATCAAAAATACGAATTCAGAAGAATAGGAAGTGGCTAAATTAATCTCTACAATTATACCCACATTTAATAGGGCACATTATATACTCGATGCACTAAATAGTGTTGTTGCTCAGAAATACCGCCCGATTGAAATCATCATAATAGACGATGGTTCGACAGACAATACAGAAGCGACGATCTCGGATTGGAAAGGAAGAAACTTCAAAAGTTTTAAGGATGTGTTGGAATTATCCCTCAAATACATAAAGCAAACTAACGCCGGTCCCTCTGCGGCCAGAAACCTCGGACTTAAGAGCTCAACAGGTACCTATATACACTACATGGATTCTGACGACTCCATTCATCCAGAACTTTATAAAGAAGCGGTTTTTAAGATGATTAATACTAATTCTGACGTCTGCCACTTCGGAATGGCCTTCTTCGCTGGGATTTCACCCACGACTCACTTTAACCAATACACACCACCCCCACCAACAAATATCCTAGATGCCTTCTTTGAAAATAAGCTTTACGGATATGGGTGGGGGTTCATTAGGACTCATAAACACTGCCAGCGCATAGGGCCATGGGACACAAAACTTCTCAACATTGCAGAGGATCGGGATTATTGTTTTCGCAGCATCATTTCAGCCAAATGCATTTGTCGAATAACCACTGCATTATATTTTTTAAGACAACATAATACGGGTCGCCTTAATTCTGATCGTGATAGCTACGAAAAATGGAGCCAAAAGTTATATGGTCACAGTAAAATATTAAGCGTAATGCAAGAGTCATCTTCCAGATTTTCTCAAAAACAAATAGGAATGTTTCGAAGCCAGATGTTCAACTTAGGCATCAACATGTATGCCTTAGGTTATTATGACTTAGGCAAAGATTTTGGACGCTTAGGGATCGAGTTGAAATCTAAAAAACCAACTTTGCCCGAAAGAAGGATTCAATACGTTTGGCATTTAGGTCCGACAATATGCCGCATCTGGCACAGAGGTAGAAAAATCAAATCTAGTTACTTTAAACGTATATAAGCGAGACGTAGCATGATGCCTCCTTTATTCTCAGTAATTATCCCAACATACAATCGAGCTCATTGTATCTGCGATACCCTAAACAGTGTCGCAAAACAAACTTACAGCCGTATTGAAATCATCGTTATTGACGATGGGTCTACTGATAACACTGAAGAAGTTATCGAGCAATGGCGGGGATCCACTCACCACTCGTTGGAAAATGCTCATTCTACTCAAATTAAAACCGAAAGCCGGACGCTACGTTATATCAAACAGTCAAACGGAGGAGCTTCGGTGGCTCGCAACCGTGGTTTACAAGAGATTACCGGTGAATACATTCAGTTCCTCGACTCGGACGATCGCTTGCACCCAGAACGCTTTGAGCAACTAGCCAAAGCATTTGCAGAATACGAAGCTGACTTTATCCAGACGACAATCGAATGGTTTGATCCCGAGAACAACAAAGTCTCTAAAATCCTTCGAGCTCGACCAAATGCCGACCAAGTGCATTTAGTTATGCAAGGTGTTTTCTGGGCCAATACGCTGCGCGGCGCATTAACCAAAACTCTGGCTCAGCGGATAGGTCCTTGGGAAGAAGGTATGGCTTGCTTTGAAGACCGCGAATATATGGAGCGTGCGGTTCTACTCGCGAATAAACCCATCGCCCTCGAACCGACATTAGGATATCTCGCGCGTGGTGCAGGTGATCACGTCAGCAATATACACACTACTTTCGAAGGACGCAAATGGCGCATCTTCTGTGAGGCCAAGCTCGTTGAACAAGTAAAATTGAAGCCCGATATCTCTTTAGCATGGAAGTCGGAACTCGCTTCTAGAATTTATCGAGTCGCTTGCCGCTCGACCGCAAGTGGTTGGTATACCTATGGCCAAGACTGCGTGCAGATTGCTGACTCACTGAATGCACCTAGATCCATACGCGCCCAAGTGAAACGTTGCCTCGCAAAATTAGGACCCGCAGGCGGCGTTTTGTATCGCGGTATTAACAGGCTCAAAGGTGTCTCTCATGCAGTATGTAATTTTTAAAGAGTCTTCCTCTTAGACATACTCTAGCGGGTATACCCAAATCCCTTACTAACTCGGATCAATAAAACTAATTACAACAATGAGTATTCCTGTATATATAATAAGTTTATCGAGCGAGACCAAAAGACGATTAAATGTCGTATCTCAATTCAATAACACACAAATAAAACCAAAAATCATTGATGCAATTGATGGCCGTACAGCACATTTTCCGTTTAAAAAATATCCACACCTATCGAGTACAAAACAAATCGTATCACACACACAGCTAGCTTGTAGCCTGAGCCATCTGAAGTGCTGGAAAACCTTCTTAGAATCTGAAGATGACTATGCACTCATCGTAGAAGATGATGCGGTGATCAAATTTGAACGCTTGAATGAACTAATAAATACTCCCAATTTTAATACTATCAACTTTGATCTTTTACTAGTAAATAGTCGTTCCGCAAAGCATTTGAACATTTGGGAAGCGACCCGTTTTTCACGGTGTCTTACTGACAAAAAACGGAATCGAACGAGCATTCACAATTCACGATTAGCTCGTAGATTTAAAAAGATTTACCGCAGAAACATTCTGAAGCATTTGCTTACTACTGAGAATTGGCAGACCCCTTTTGTGCCATTTGGCAGCTTACTGGAAAAGAGGATAACGGAGGGTCTTTATGAGATTGCCGTTCAAAGTGCTGGCACGGATGGCTACATTATCAGTAAAAAAGGAGCTACAAAGCTGATCCAAATTGCTAAAAGATTTAGACTCAACTACCCTATAGACTGTATCATTGAGTACCACTCCACCTCCTTAAGTTATCGGAAACGTCTAATAGAGTGCAACAAAGGAGCACAACCGCAATGCCTACAGGTAAACCTTAAAAAACAAGCGACCACACAATGCGACATTGAGCTGGATGCCTTCATTTATAACAGTTCCCCTGTAGTGAGTCTCCACGAGAATAGTGAGACATCAACCATCGTCTACCAATCACGTTATTACTAGAAGCGGCGCTAGAAAACTATGTAGAATGGCTCAATCACGACGCTGCTATTCAACAATTGATTGGGATATGGAATTCATCTCGACTAGCTAGGCTTAAAGAGAAAAAATTAAGCAAGAAAAACACTTTAACCCCATATGCCTGAATGCATGCGTTTACACTGCAGGCCGATTGTCATTATGAACAGTCATGCTAAAATTTCGACAATAAACAGAATTTAGAGCCTCAATGAGTCCACTAACACTTACCACAGCTATCTGTACGCACAATCCTAATCTAGATATATTAAGGAAAGCGATTAATAGTATTTCCGATCAAGTTGATTTGCCATCGGATTTCGAGCTTCTAATTGTAGACAATTGCTCTAAAGAATCAATTCCTAAGACAATAATACCCGATAATCTAAAATCGAGATTTAGAATAGTAATCGAAGCTAACTTAGGTATCTCTCACGCCAGGCTTCGGGCTTTCAAAGAGGCGAAAAGCGAGCTTTTACTCTTTGTCGATGACGATAACATTCTTGCGAAAAACTACATTCGTGAGTCGTTGGAAATTGCTAAAGAATTCCCACATCTAGGGGCGTGGGGTGCCGGTATAATCGAACCCATATACGAGCAGACACCCTCTCCAGATTTACTGCCGTACGTGCACATGCTCGCGATTTTTAAAACAAACACACCGATGTGGAGCAATTTACCTTGGTCTTCGATATCCATGCCAGTAACAGCAGGTATGATGATACGCGAAATATGCTGGCTTAAGCACATTAGTAACATCGAAGAAAACCCAAAACGCTTACTACTTGGAGAAAAAGGAGGCGATCTTATGCGCGCAGAAGATACTGACATAGCGCTCTCTGTCATTGATAGCGGGTATGGACACGGGACCTTCCCATCCTTAAGCATACTTCACTACATCCCCAAGGAAAGAGTGACAACGCAATACCTAAGCCGACTAAAAGAAGGCTCCACATATTCAAAACTACTTCTTAAACACCTTAGAGGTATACAAACTAATGCCAAAATGCCTCCGATACAACGAGTTAAGTTTTGGCTAAAATACCTCAAATCATCTCCCATAGAAAAGAAACTAAGGATAGCTACCAGAAGTGGGTATGCAAAATATTCTACTTTTCTATCCAACAACTAAACGCCTATAAATAAAGCTTCGCATCGTACTGACTTAGATGGCTTCGGGGCGTTCGCTGTTTTTGCAGTCGTATTCGCCGACCAAGATCCAATAGCGTAGTGGACTCGTCACGGGAAACATGTCAGCTAGATGCCTAGTCAATGTGTCATTTTGCGGGTTAAAGTGCACCACGATTTTGCGGGTTAAAATACACCACTCTGGTAGGATGTTTTTCATGGTTTAGGTTTTAATTTATGTCGAGAGCGTAATGAGCTCTGCTTTTTAATTCTGTTCCCCTAGCGGGGTCTGGGGGCGGCGATGAGCCCCCAGGTCTATGATTAGTCAATGGCGGTTTGAGCGGCTTCCTTCATTCGATAGCTTTTTCCTTTGATTTTGATGAGGTTTGCGTGATGCAGGAAGCGGTCTAGTATGGCGGTGGCAGCGGGGACGTCGCCAATGAGTTTGCCCCATTCTTCGAGGGGACGGTTGGAGGTCATCAGCGTTGAGCGCACTTCGTAGCGTCGCATGATGATCTCGAAGAGGTATTCGCCTGACTTGGGCGGCAGTTGCGCGATACCCATATCATCGATAATGAGCAGGTCGCATTTGAGGTAGCGTTTCATGGTGCGTTCGTGTCGTTGGTCGATACCATCGTCGCGCAGATCGCTAAGGAGGTCGAAGATGGAGCGGTAGAGCACGTTTTTGCCGCTCTTGATCAGTTCGTGGCCAATGGCTTGGGCGAGGTGACTTTTACCGACTCCGGGCGGGCCGATCAGGAGGATGTCTTCGGCTTTATCGAGGAAGCGTCCGGTGGCCAGATCGTGGATTTGTCGGCGGTCAATGCAGGGGTTGAAGCTGAAGTCAAAGCTGTCGAGTGTGCGCTTTTCACGGAAGGCGGCGATCTTGGTGCGACGTTCGATCTGTCGCTGTTCGCGTATGTTAAGCTCGTCTTGAAGAAGCAGTTCGAGGAACTCCAGGTGGTCGAGCTGGTTGCCCCGCGCTTCGCGGAGGCGTAAGTCGAGACTGGCGGCGAGTCCGCCGAGGCGAAGCGTGC
>Ga0307934_1000465_pt1 | contig 30468 bp, 19 predicted proteins | sample OrgLakmetageno90_FD_201838 | JGI IMG/M metagenome (GOLD analysis project Ga0307934, IMG submission 201838) | Saline water microbial communities from Organic Lake, Antarctica - #90 | ecosystem: Environmental > Aquatic > Non-marine Saline and Alkaline > Saline | place: Antarctica: Organic Lake...
TATCGTCTTTATCTCTGAAGTCAGGTGCTCCGTCATTATCTGCCTCTCCCATTTGACTCACGTTATCTCGATTATCTCCGTTTTGATTGGCATCATAGAGATCTACTAAACCGTCATTATCAGTATCTCGGTACAATGTGTTGCCAAAGGTTAAAAAGGCAGGTAAACCTCCAGCATCTTCTAAAAAGTCAGGAATGCCATCACTATCTGCATCATCAGAACTTACATAATGATTCGGGTTACCGTTTGCCGTTTCATAAGCGTCTGCAATTGCAATTAAATCCGCTAAAGCATCTCCGTCCTCGTCATCATCTGCTCGTTCTAACCAATCTGGTTGTGCATCATCATCGGTATTCAAATCAATGTAATCTGCTCCATCTGCTTCGCCATCGCTATTGGACACTACTTGCGCTGTTCCATTACTTAGATCATAGCGATCATCCCAACCGTTGTTATCAGAATCTGTTCCCAATGGTGCCAAGAAGTTAGCGGTCGTTTGCCATTCAATGTTATCTGTAATCCCATCGTTGTCTGAATCTAAATCTAGATAATTTGGTAATGTTCCATCTCCATCTGTATCCGGAATTGGCAATGCTGTTCCGCTATTATCTGAATCGAATATGTTGGCCCATCCGTCATTGTCTGTATCAGCTGCATTATCTGCTTTTCCATCGCCATCAGTATCTACTCCGCCAGCTTCAATGATATCTGCTAAACCATCGTTATCGGCATCTAAATCAAGTCTATTTTTAAAACCATCGCCGTCTTTGTCTTCATCTTCCAAAGGTGTTCCACCGCTTCCATCCTGATCGTCAAAAACATCAGACCATCCATCATTATTTCCTCCATCGTTAAAGATTCCATCTACTCGTCCGTCATTGTCTGTATCTACTCCACCTGCTTCAACAATATCCGGAATTCCATCATTGTCTGAATCTAGGTCTAAATGATCTGCAATACCATCACCATCACTGTCACAAAAACGTTGAGCTTCAAAACCAATTCTATTTGCTGACCATGCTTCTGAATTGCTATAACGCGCTGCATCCATTAACCCCGCAAAATTCCCAGCAACACCATTTGAAGTACCTCCATGAGATCCACCTAAACCTCCATCACTTCCATGATTAGAGATTTGAGTAAACCCTGCGGTTACCGTTTCTGAAATACCATCTAAATAAACGGTCATTTTCCCGTCTTCAAAGGTTGCAGCTACATGGTGCCATAAATTATCAATTGTCAAGGTTCGGGAAGCATCCACAGAAACTGAGGTTTCAGTTCCTGCTCCACCATTTCTACCAGTATACGTTAATAAACCATCATCCAACCATAGAATAAGACCATTGGTACCTCCTCCTTCTTCGTAAACTACTCTATCTCCAACTAAGTCCGTTGGTCTTATCCAAGCTGAAAAACTTACATCAGTGTAGGTAGATTCCATGAAACCTCCACCTTGGCTATACCTTATCTGATTTGATGTCCCATTAAAATTTGCTGAATGTGTTCCTTGAATAGCAACAGTGGAAAACCCAGGAGCATTCCCGTCAGATCTCTCATCATTATTATTAGCCGTTGCATCATCGGTCGTGTTATCTAGCGTCCAATAAGCATCAGGGTCTGCTTTAAATCGAATACTAGGGGCAGTGCATGGAGCTTCATCTGCATCTAAAACCCCATCATTATCATCGTCAATATCAATCACATCAAGTACTCCGTCCTTATCCTTATCGTTATCTGAAAACTCTCTCCAATCTCTTTCAGGAGTAAAAGAGTTGTCATCATCCGGAAATGACTCTGAAGTTTGACCGTTATTGGAAACATTTAATCCAGAATTAATACCGGGAACAGCATCAAAATTATCATCTAAACCATCATTATCCGCATCCGTTCCTGCAGGACTCGTATCCGCAGTTCCATCATTATCGGTATCCCAACCTTCTAAAATATCTAAATCTCCATCATTGTCAGAATCTGTGTCGATGTAATCAGGAGTATCAGTAGCATCGGTATTTATTGGAACCAACAAACTACTGCCCAAATCAGAATCAAAACTGTCATCTATACCATCTGCATCCGAATCAACACCTGAAGGCAATTTTGGAGTAGCTCCAGAAAGCTGAGCTTCTATAACGTCTACTATACCGTCATTGTCTGCGTCAATGTCTATTCTATTCTCGAAGCCGTCGCTATCTGTATCCGGGTCTGCAAGTGCAGTCCCCCCATTATCAGAGTCAAAGGTGTTGGCCCAACCGTCTGCATCTCCATCAGTATACGCATCCACTCTTCCGTTGTTGTCTGCATCTACTCCTCCAGCTTCAATGATGTCTGCTATTCCATCGTTATCAGAGTCTAAATCATATTGATCAGAAGTTCCATCTTGGTCCGTATCTTGCCCTCCATTAGGATCGCAAGCTACCGCTGTTACTTCAATTTGTTGGATATAAGGATCCCAACCAACCTGATCTCCACTTACCCATAGAATTCTATAATTGACGTAAGCTATAGTATTGGTAGATAAATTAAATAATTCAACATTGCCTGGTGCAGTTCCATCGGAAACAAGAGTTGCTGTCAAATCAACATAAGAGCTTCCATCAAATCCTTGGACTTTATAATTAACTCCAGATTCTAAAAATGAATCCGTTCTATCTAGTACAATTCTAATTTCCGTTAAGGCTATAGGATTAATAAAAAAGATATTAAATATTTCGTTATTCCCTACTGGAAATGATTGGTTATTAGTGAAGTAAAACGCATTATTATACGTGCCATCATAAAGATCTGCTGTTGTAGAATTATCAACTGACAAACCGGTAGTAACGTTAGAGATTGTTGAAGAAAAACATGTTACACCTCCTTCGTCCACATCCAATATTCCATCATTATCATCATCAATGTCGATAGCATCTGAGATTCCATCGTTGTCATTATCATTCTCACAAATGGCTTCAATTACACCAACTGCATCAATTTCAAAATCATTGTCATTTACTCCACTCTCTAACCTAAACCGTAAATACCGAAAATCGTTTTGTGAAGAAAAAGTCTGTGCTACTGTTATATCGTCGTTGGTGGTAGGAAAATTTGTTCTATCGGTATAAGAAGCATCATCAGTTGATTCTGCTAAAACTATAACCGTAGTTTCGTTGTTCCTTCTCGATCTCCATGTAATAATATATTGAGTCCCAGCGGTGTAAATTTGCCCAAAATCCATAACATATTCATCATTATTGTCATCAAATCTGGCTCTATCTCCATCAGGCGCTCCAATCATACGATTTGGATCTCTTACATCATCCTCGGACTCTTCTGTTCCATTATATACAGTTGTACTAGATATAGTAATTTGACCTAAACCACATGGACCAGCACTTGATTCTAAATAATCGGGCGTTCCGCTGCCATCTCCATCTGGAATCTCCGAAAGTGTAGGAATTCCGTCTTCATCGTCATCCGTATCTCTCCAATCTCTTTCCCCATCACCATCAAAATCTTGAACTGCAACATTCGACGCACAAATTCCAGTTCGGACAGTTATTGTTAAAACTGGATCTGTTTCTGCCGTCCTAAAATCCCCGTCAGGTCCTGAAAAAATAATTACGATATCATTTCCCCTTGCCCACGTTCCTTGGTTTACTATTTCTTGAATAATAAGACCGATATCAACCGTCTGCTGATCAGGACCTGCTTCCCCAACAGTATTCCAATCTGCAGGAGACCAGCTTTCACTTCGAGCGGTTCGAGTACGAGCTGAGATGTTAGAATTTGCCGTTGTAAAAACTGGAGCATCTGCAATTAATTGCCCCTCAATGGTAATCGTGATTGGACCAGATTCAGCCTCATCCGTTTCAAATTGAATAAAAGCTGAACTAATCGCTTCTCCTTGCCCCACATTAATACTCGGAAAATAAAGCCCAACAAGCTGTCTCCCTCCATTATCATTATCATCTGTAATTAGCTCTAGATCTGTACTCGTTATATACATTTGACCATTACCTAAACGTTCTTCGCCGAAATCTCCACCAGTTGAGAACGAACCATTTCCGCAATTACCATCAAAGGCATCATCTAGCCCATTTTGATTGGCATCAATTCCAGTCAACGTAACATCAACAACCCCATCTGCATTTACATCATTTCCTTCAATAACATCTTGAACTCCGTCATTGTCAGAATCTCTGTCTTGATAATCTGGGGTGCCATCTCCATCTCGGTCATAAGGAGTTATTGGAGTGCTGAAAGTCGATACATCCCAAAAATCAACAATTCCGTCATCATCAGAGTCTATCACTAAACTTGGAAATCGGTAATTTGCAGTACTTAACCCCTCTCTAGTATCGTCTATTCCGTCTGAATCAGAATCGATGTCAATATAATCTGGAAGAAGAGTTAATCCTGCCAAGCCTTCAAAGCCTGCATCCGTATTTGGAATTGCCAAGCCTGTTGTTTCCAGTAAATCTGAATAACCATTGTTATTTAAATCCGTGTCACCATCTACTTGTCCATCACTATCTACATCTACTCCACCAGCTTCTAAAATATCTAAAATTCCATCGTTGTCTGAATCTAAATCTCGGTAATCTTTTCTTCCATCTCCGTCAAAATCTGCATTTAACGCCACCATAACACCACTCCCTGCTACTGTTTCTCTTGTATCTATAATTCCGTTACCATCACTATCGGTTCCGCTCATGTTTCCATTGGAAGTAACATATTCAGTAGGAATAATTCCGGCATTTGCTTCTATTGCATCAGGAATTCCATCGTCATCCGAATCTCGATCGAGATAATCGAGGATACCATCGTCATCAAAATCTTCTGTTCCTTCTACATTATCTCTAATTCCATCATTGTCAGAATCTAAATCACATTCGTTTGCAATGCCATCTCCATCTGAATCTGCTGTTCCTTCGAAAAAGTCTGGTAATCCGTCTCCATCACAATCGGGACCTGTTGCTAACCCAAAATCATTGTTGCCGTCTGTTTCATCAAAATTTACGGCATCAACAAATGACATCACCTCTACATTGTCGGTTGTTAGGGCAAATGAAGCAGGATATGAAGAAAATTTTGTGCTAGTTAGTAGGTTTCCTGTGGAGGCATAAAAAAATGAATAATCCCCATTTACATCTGTCAAAGTAGATTGAACTCTAGTATCTTCCGGATCAACCCTTCCATCATTATTAATGTCATTGTATAAATAAACTCTAACGTTTGCTATTCCCGCCTCTGCATCATTTACTCCATTAAAGTTAATATCATTATAAACGGAACCTGAAATAGTATTAGCATTTGCGACCAAAGAGGCTAGCGACTCCACGTCAGATCCTGTAAAAGGCAAGAAATTACCCATAGCTCCTGTAGTAAGGTTTATTTCTCCCAATCGGTTATCTCCATCTCCTTCAGCACCGTACAATTGACCATTATTACTAAAAGCTAATCCTTCAACGTCATCTTCAGAAAGAGTGGCAACAAGGGTAAAAACTCCTGTGTACTTATTAATTTCTAACAACACATCGTTCGTTCCATTATCGTTGGAGGTGGCATATATTTTACCATTTGTCGGATCAACGGCTAAGTCATCGGCATCCACATCAATACCTGCCCCATTAATTACCAAATAGTCTATTCCCGATCCAAAAGCATTGGGAACAAATAAACCTGTGGTTACATCAATTTGAAATAATAAATCAGGCGTTGCTCCGCCTTTTCTTTCTATGGCCCACATCTTAAATGTTTGACCATCGAGCATCAATCCATCAACATCGTTTAACGATTGAGGTCCTGAAGAACCGTTTGCAGTTCCGCCTCCATCAATCTCTCCAATTGAAGTAAACGCACCTGCACTGCCACCTGTTAATGCCAGCGTCCCAAAGTCGCCCCCATTTGCAGCAAACAATTGATTTGCTCCCGGAATAGGATAGAATGCAATGGCCTCTATACTAGTCGCACCAGTTGTAGCACCAATAAGAATACGTGTACCGGTTACTCTATTAATTGAATACAATTCATTCGTTCCATCAGAAACATAATAAAAGATATTAGGATCTCCTGCAACTGCAAATTTGGTTAATAGTGTGAAGCAGAGTAATAAAGTTATAAAATGTTTCATCTTCGTTTGTTTTCTATATAACGCTCAAAGGTATATAATATATGAGTGAATCCATTAAAATACAGAACAAAACAATATAAGCTAAACTTTAATCAAAAAAACGCCCTCGACATTACTGAGGAGAGCGTTTAAAAATGTACAAATAACCAAATTTCTACCTCACAATAAAGGAAATTATTTCTACTTTATCCTGAGTAATTACCCGTAAATAATACGTTCCAGCAGCAAGCTTTTTACCTTCTAGAACTTCAACTTGGAAATTTGTTATTTCGCTATCAAAATTCAATTGTTGCTGGCTAATTAATCGACCTTTTGCTGTCATTAACTCCAACAAAACATTCCCTGCTTCCAGTTTATTAATTAAGAAGGTCAGCTGATTGCCATCTGTTGGGTTTGGATATACCTTCATATTAATTGAAGGCTCGTTGTCAACTACCCCTAAACCATCAAACTTCACCACCTCAACGTCAAAACTTTCAATTTCTCCATTAAAATCTGTTTGGCTTAATCGGTAATAGTTAAAGCCTAGTTCAGGTGATTCATCGTATCGATGGTAATCTAATTTCCGACTTGAATTTCCTGCTCCTTTTTCTGTTAAGATTTCTTCGAAGTTTTCCCCATCTATAGAGCGTTCAATCGCAAAGTAATCATTGTTGATTTCTGTTACTGTACTCCAATCTAACTGAACGAAGACTCCAACTTGTATTGCTGTAAAATTGATCAATTCAATTGGTAAGGGTACTTCAATGTCGGAATCTCTAAAGTCAGGTTCTCCGTCATTATCTAACTCCACCAATTGATTCACATTATCTCGATTATCTCCATTTTGATTGGCATCGTAAATATCTACTAATCCGTCCTTGTCTGTATCTCGGTACAATGCGTTACCGAACGTTAAGTAGGCAGGTAAACCTCCGGCATCTTCTAAAAAGTCAGGAATGCCATCACTATCTCCATCATCAGAACTTACATAATGATTCGGGTTCCCATTTGCCGTTTCATAAGCATCTGCAATTGCAATTAAATCCGCTAAAGCATCTCCATCCTCGTTATCGTCTGCTCGCTCTAACCAATCTGGTTGTGCATCATCATCTGTATTCAAATCAATGTAATCTGCTCCATCTGCCTGACCATCATTGTTCAATACTACTTGCGCTGTTCCTAGGTCATAACGATCATCCCAACCGTTGTCATCAGAATCTGTTCCCAATGGCGCCAAGAAGTTAGCGGTCATTTGCCATTCAATATTATCTGTAATTCCATCGTTGTCTGAATCTAAATCTAGGTAATTTGGTAAGGTCCCATCTCCATCTGTATCCGGAATTGGCAATGCTGTTCCGCTATTATCTAAATCGAATATGTTGACCCATCCGTCATTGTCTGTATCGGCTGCATTATCTGCTTTTCCATCACCATCAGTATCTACTCCGCCAGCTTCAATGATATCTGCTAAACCATCGTTATCAACATCTAAATCCACTCGGTTCTTAAATCCATCTGCATCTTTATCTTCATCCTGCCAAAGAGGTTCCTCCGTCAGTTGGATCAAAAGTATTTGCCCATCCATCACCATCGGTATTGGTATCGTTTTCGACTCTACCATCTTCATTGGTATATACTCCGCCTGCTTCGATAATATCTGGTATACCGTCATTGTCTGAATCTAGGTCTAAATGATCAGCAATACCATCACCATCACTGTCACAAAAACGTTGAGCTTCAAAACCAATTCGAGAGGCAGACCAAGCTTCTGAATTGCTATAACGCACTGCATCCATTAACCCTGAGTAATTCCCAGTAATACCGGTCGCTTTACTACTTCCAATTTCACCTCCTAAACCACCGTCACCGGCATGACTCGGTATGGCAGTGCTATTCATTGCAGTTACTGCAGAGGCAACACCATCTAAATAAACCGTCATTACTCCTCCTGCATACGTTGCAGATACGTGATGCCATAATCCATCTAAGCTTAAAGTTGATTGGTGAACTACATCTACTTGAGAAGATGAAACTCTTGTAGAAAAGGTCAATAGATTATCATTCAACCATAGCGCTAATCCATGAGAAGATCCTCCTTCCTCGTAAATAATTCTTTCGCCGGTTAAAGAACTAGGCTTTATCCAAGCTGAAAAACTTACATCGGTGTAGGTATCTTCCATGAAAACTCCATCTCGGCTATACCTTATCTGATTTGATGTTCCATTAAAGTTTGCTGAATGCGTTCCTTGAATAGCGACGGTTGAAAACCCAGGAGCATTCCCGTCAGATCTCTCATCATTATTATTGGCTGTTGCATCATCGGTCGTGTTATCTAGCGTCCAATATGCATCAGGGTCTGCTTCAAATCTAATTCTAGGGGCAGCACATGGGGATTCATCTACATCTAAGATGCCGTCATTATCATCGTCAATATCTATAAAATCTCCTACTCCATCATTATCTGCATCTGGAACTTCTCTCCAATCTCTTTCTATTGAAATAGGATTACCTAAGTCGGGATGATCTTCACCTTCTAGACCTCCGTTAGTCGGATCTGTACTTGCCGTATTATTATCATATCCATCTAACAATCCGTCATTGTCAATATCGGTCGTTCCTCCGGGTAAGCCGGTATTCGCAGGTGATGTGCCATCTGCAATTCCATCTCCATCTGTATCATGACCTTCAATAGTGTCTGAAATTCCATCGTTTTCCGAGTCTAAATCCAAGTAGTCAGGATTTTCCGCTCCATCAACATTGGATAAAACATAACTTACCGCTCCATTTCCGCCAAAGTTTCCACTGTCATCATAGGCATCATTAATTCCATCGCCATCTGCATCAGCTCCTGCAGGCGCTATATACCCTGCAGTTGATTGCCCTTCGGTATTGTCTACAATTCCATCGTTGTCTGCATCAATATCCAAATAATTTAATTTTCCATCCCCATCAAAATCATCGTTCGGATAACTATCAGGTGCTCCATCGTTGTTATTATCTGCTTCTGTTAATGTTGTTGCATTCACTTGTTGCCCGCCATCTGTATCAGTTCCCAGTGCAAGTGAATTATCAGTGTCACCGTCTACATTGTCATTAAACCCATCATTGTCTGCATCAGTAACCCCATCCTCTAGGCCATCTCTATTTGTATCAGTACCTCTGGCTTCGGTAACATCCATTATTCCGTCGTTGTCAGCATCTAAATCCAAGAAATTAAATACCCCATCTTGATCTAAATCTCCTTCAGGTCTTGTATCAGGCACACCGTCATTATTACCATCCACTCCTGTAACTGTTAAAGCATTTGCTGTATTTTCTGCCCCATCATTTCCAACATCTCCATCTACTACATCATTAAACCCATCACCATCAGTATCTACATAATTATCAGCTTTTCCGTCTCCGTTTTCATCTGTTCCTCCTTGTTCTACAACATCTGGTATTCCATCATTATCTGAATCTAAATCTAATTGGTCTCTTATTCCATCACCGTCTGTATCGTTATCCGGATATGAGTTAGGAATACCATCACCATCGGTATCTGCTCCTGTTAATTGTAAAGCGTTAGCGGTATTTTCTAAATTCTCATTATTTCCAACGTCTCCATCAATATCATCAGCTAGTCCATCATTATCGGAATCTGTTTGGTTGTCGAACCTCCCATCTCCATCTACGTCTGTTCCTCCAACTTCTACAACATCAGGAATTCCATCATTATCTGAATCTAAATCTAAATGATCTAATACCCCATCTCCATCGGTATCATCAGATGGGTAACTGTCAGGAATTCCATCATTATTCCCATCAGGGCCGGTAACCAAAATTGGATTTCCAACCACACAACTTTCTTCCTTATAAAAATACTTTACTGCATCTACTTCAAAATCATTATCTCCCCCTGCAACTACTCTTAATTTTAAAAATTGAGTATTCGTCAATTCAACTTCTAAAAGGGTTGTAATAATTTCCTCTTCTGAATTTGTGCTTGGGGAAACAGAGTGAGTAGAATAACCTGAATTGGGACTTTCAGATTCTTGAACGCTGATGGTCGTCGTATTTCCATTATTGTAATCTCTTCTTTTCCAATGAATAACATACCTCGTGCCTATAGGAAGCTTCGCTCCAAAATCAAGAACTATTTCTTCCCCATCACTATATAAATCAGCTACATCGCCATCAGGTTGCCCATTGGCATTTGTCCCGTTAGCTACCCCATTTGATGAAGCAGGAACGTATGTCGCAGTATCTATAGCTGTTGAGTCGGTGCAAATTTGACCGTCATCAATATCGTTAAACCCATCCTTATCTAAATCTACAAAATTATCAGCAAAACCATCTCCATCCGTATCCGTTCCTCCTACTTCTACTACATCAGGAATCCCATCATTGTCAGCATCTATGTCTATCCAATCTGCTAAACCATCGCCATCTGTATCTCTCTTATTATCTGTTACTCCATCATTATCTGTATCTAATAATGGATTTGTCGAAACACCCTGTAAACAACCTGGTCGGTTTACGCACGGCGATGTACCACTAGATCCATCCGTATCGTCATTATCGTAATCATCAGCCAAGCCATCGACATCTGTATCAGTTAAATCGTCTATTACACCATCACCGTCAACATCTGTTCCTCCAGCTTCTATTAAATCAGAAATACCATCGTTGTCAGAATCTCTGTCCAAGTAGTCAGGCACTCCATCTAAATCCGCATCATACCCATCACATGCTCCACGAATGGTGGTTCCACAATTAGGAAAATCAGGGTCTATCGCATTTCTAAGACCATCATTATCTAAATCGCCACTAGGGTCTGGTAGGCCGTCTGCACAATCCCAACCATTTACTCCCTGAAAAGTAGCTGTGCAAAATTGAGCATCTTCGTAATCAGGTATTCCATCATCATCATGGTCGCCTTTATACGTTTCCACAATATCAGGTATGCCATCATTATCGTCGTCAATATCTAACGCATCTGAAAGTCCATCACCATCCTTATCGCACGTATTAAACGTTACAATTAACGTATCCCTTAACTCAATGAACGAGAACCATGTGTTAATTTAATTTTGGTTTCCGTCATTGGGATCCCACGTATTGCAATCAGTTGTGCATCCCTCGTAATCAAAGTCAGTCGTTGCAAAACCGCCTCCTACGACACTGTGGTCGTAATATATTTTACCTTGTTCAGCATTTGCAGCTAAAAAAAAGTTTGGACGTATTAGAGTTCTATTAAAGCCATTTGGGTTTGCCTCCACATCGCCTAAAGGCATGTGAAAAATACCTGCTTGGTATTTAACTACAGCTTGAGCTTAACCTGCCAAAACTACATCTCCCAAACCATCTAAATCATCCCAAGCCAAACAGTGCGTTCCTGCAGGCTTGCTATCAACTAGTAATCGGTCTGAAGTTCCTAGATCAAAAACTCCATTTTCATTTAGGTCAATTAAAACTTCTACTTGGTCACCTTTAGAAATGTTATATAAAAAACAAGTTGTTCCAGTACATCTACCATATTCTAAAAACCGAAGCTTAGGGAACTCCTTTGCTGAAGGATAAAGAGTAGAATCAGGATCATTTACAAAAATTGGAAAATTTCCATTCACACTTCCTTTCCCAACTACACCGTATGGTTGAGATTGTCTATCAACGAAAAAGTCTCCAGTGTTTTGAACGCCAGTGCGAGTAAATGCGATGTCCCAACCACCTGCTTTTACTTCATCTCACTCTACAGAAAGTGTTAGACTATCATCTGATTGATACAAGAAAAAAGTTGCATCAACATTACTAAATCCAGTTCCTTGTGTCAAATTGTACAATGCCCATTGAAAAGAGTTTAATCTTCCATCAATTGCTGTATGATTGCCTAGCCCTTCAGCTAATCCATTTGTTTTGGCAACAGTTACGTCGAAATAAGATATTTGATGCTTTCCAGGTTTATTAAAGGTTGTTGAATTGTTACCATTAAACTCTATATAGTAATTACCGGCCATAGTTGGGGTAATAGAAATTGCATCAAATCCTCCAGCTCCAAAAACCTCTTCTGGACCATTTCTAGCTTCGTTCAATGTTTCTATATAACCTCCTTAATATTATTTCCATCACCTAACACAGCAGCTAAAGGGTTACCCACACCAGGATAAACTTGAACTCCTGCCGGGCTCATGACTCTAAAGAAAGAGTTTGTTCCGGAAAACTTATTCATACCAATATAAGTGCGCTCGTTGGCAAAATCACTAGAAACTGCTATGTTGATTCGCTCATCTGTATTACAATCAGTGGTTCCTAAACGGTCATTACCATCTGCTGTATTAAAAACAACCAATGATAGTTCTTGACCTGCGCGCATTCCGAAAGGCATCCACTGTTTGGCTCCTTCTGCAAACGAGTTGAATGATGAAAATATAATAGAGCATGCTACAATACTCAATTTTATTCTCATTCTTAATTTACTTTTTGGTAACATACGTTGGTGTTAATTGTGCTAAGAATTCTGTTTACACGAATCAACGAAAGATAAGTTCGTAAAACTTTAGTTTGAATTTTTTTAATCAGTGAATTGTAAAGAGAGACCAGAAAAGAAATTAAAGCTTACATCTAACAAATAGAATGGATGACTTCTATTTATTCTAGAGAAATAGAAATCATTCAATTGCTGTCAAAATCTAGATTAAGAATAGATAACAGCTTGTTATACAAACTAAAAAAGTGGCAATAAATGACTCAATCACAAATGCCTAGAAGATTGAAAAAATAACTGGTTAGCTTCAACTTAACAATACTTTATATATACGCGCTACGTATAAGTAGTTAAATATAGCTCAGTGTTTACAAGAGTATCTTTTATGTTCTGAATTTTCATACTTTATGTTCTAAAAAGGCCATTTCTGCCAAAATTAAAAGCCCCAAAATTATTCAGAGCTTTAAGTTTTTGATGAATCTATCGAACTAACCTTTACTTCACTATAAACGGAATTACTTTTGCTCTATCTTGAGTAATTACCGTAAATAATACGTTCCTGTAGCTATATTTTTGGATTTAAAAATTTCAACTTGGTAATTAGCTGTTTCACTGTCAAGATTCAACTCCTATTGAATTTTTGATTCAAATCCTAAAACAGCACAGTTCACTAACTCAACATTGAGAATATCACTTACCCATTAAGGCAAATCATTCAAGACCTTTACTCGTTAATGCCCTATTAAATAGATCCAATAATTAGCGGTAATGTATAATGTAACATTGATCTTAAGGTAACTGCTCATCACATATCCTAAAGATTGTAGAAGTATTTAACACTCCGCACCCCTTAATTTCAATCGCGAAGTAAAAACATTATCTTCAACTTCTGTTCCCTAAAGTAACTAAAAGTATACTTCAACTTCAATAGCACAAAAAAGTGTCAGATAGACTAGCAGGAATGTCAAACTGTTACAAATATTTAATAGCTTATATACTCGCAAAAGTTATTTATAATTAAAACTTAACAACTACAAGTGGTCTACTAACTTTGTCGATATTTTTTTAAAATACCTTTTCGTAGAATAAGAAGAAACCCAACTAATCCCTTGTACGGAATTACAAAAGAAAATTTCTTCAGCTTTTTCTAAGTCCGACAACTTAAGAGAAGCTTGCTCAACTTGATAATTTAAATGAGATAATTTATTAATAACAACCCTTCTCATCACTCCTTCAATTGCACCATGCTTTAGGTCTGGGGTGTACACTTTTTTTCCATTTGTAATGAACAGATTAGACGAAGTACCTTCCACTAAAAAACCTTTAGGATCTAAAAGAATAAGCTCGTCAAATTTAGATTCTTGTTTTTCTTTAGCCGCCATCACGTATGGAATCGAATTCAGCGTTTTTAACCCAGAAAATTGAGTAGGATAAATAGTAACCTTTTGAGAAAGGCCTAATTTATGTCCTTTGTCGTTCAATACATAGGAGTTGTCCGAAATTCGATCGGTTTCCAAATAGAAAAAAACTTGATTCGACTCGGGAGCATATTTCCCAAGACCTGATCGTTGTGCTATAATTCGTAAAACTGCACCCCTCTCAATTTCATTCTTAATGAGCAATTGTTCTATGCATACTTTCAATATCTCTAAGTCGCCCTTCGAACAATTAATCTCCAAAGCATTTAATCCTTTTTTCATCCGTTCTAAATGAAAGTCGAGGTACTTGACTTTTCCTGAAACTACTCGAATGGATTCAAATACCCCATCACCAAATTTCATCGCTCGGTTTAACTTAAAAATAGGGTTATCCTCTTCGTAAAATTTATTGTCGTAACATACGTAGTTGGAAAACATGCTTAAAAATTTAAGAGATGAGTGATTTGGTCAATGAAGGAGGACAATGATTTTGGAACGGTAATCAAGGTAAACACAACGCCAAAAATTGCTCCTGCAATGTGAGCATCATGATTGATGTTTGTATTGCTTTTTCGAGATTGGTAGTGCTCATAAGCCAAGTAACCAATTCCAACAATGATTGCAGGAATGGGGACAGGTATAAACATCAAGTATAAGCTGCTACCTGGACTGAAAATAATGAAGGAAAACAAAACCGCAGACACAGCTCCTGAAGCACCAATAGAATGGTAATTCGGATCATTTTTATGCTTGCGATACGAAGGCAACGCTGCAAATATTACCGACCCTAAATACAGTAAAATAAAATAGAAAATACCTTTAGAACCAAGGTAATATTCAAAATATTCTTGAACCCCACCTCCAAAATTAAATAACACGAACATGTTAAAAAACAAATGCATCCAATCTCCATGTAAAAATGCGTGCGTTACAAAACGGTAATATTCTTTTCTCTCCTCTAAGCCATAAGGAGCGAAATCTAATTTGTAAAAAAGATCGCGGTTGCTAAAGGCGGGTATCGAGACAATACACGTTAAAATTATAATTACTATCGTTACCATACTTGTTTAAAAAATGTCGTCAAATAACGAAGGTGAGTCAGGGCTATCTTTCTTTTTCTTTTGAATCTTTTTGGGGTCCACTTTTGATTTCGCAACCTCCTTTGTGCTAGCTTCCGGTTTTTTTGTTTCTACCGTTTTAGCTTTTTCCTCTGCAGGTTCTTCTATCTCTAAAGGTATGCTTGTCGGCTCATCCAAGTCTTTCAGCTTCTTTTGCTTTTCAACTTTCTCTTTCTCCTCTTTTTCTGAAGATTCACCCTCTGCCTCTTCCTCTACTTCTCCCTTCTCGTCCTTTTCCAAGTCCTCATCTGCTTCTTCGTCCGAATCCTCTTCCTTACTTTCTTCCTTTACAGTAGGTTCTGGGTAATGGTTTTTTTCTAACTCTTCAACAGGTACATTTATGATTTCCGCGGCCTGCTCTCCTAAAATTCGATCTACCGATTTTATCTTATCGTAACTTAGTTTGTTGCCAAGTGCTTTCATTCCTTTTACGGAAATGAATTCTAACAAATCCAGTTGCTCGTTATCTTTGGCGTCCTTTCCTCTTGGTTTGGCAAAACTGATGTCAATCACAGTGTGATGATCTGTTGAAACCAATTCCAACAAGCTCTTTTCGTGCTCCGTAATGAATAAGGTTTTCTTATCTGTATCTTCTACCAAGAATCGTTTCACGTAGAAGTCGTCCTTCTCTCCGTCAAAATGAATTGCCGTTACCGGTTTTCGTGGATTCCACTTCTCAATAACAATTAAATCATCGTCAAAGTGATTCGTGATGGCGGTGTTGATTAACTTATAATTACCAGATTGCATGATGGTCAAAATCTTGTCCTCTGCCTTAAACTCGCCTAGTAATTCTCCCCTCCCATCGGTATTTAATCGTTGAACGGTATCGTCGAACCAAATTTTACGTGCACTCAAGGTAGAAGTTCCTTCCTCTTTCAACTTGATTTTACTCACCAAGTTTTTACTCAAGGTATTTCCTTTTGCCGCTCTTCCCTTAATGGACAAGTCTGCAAAATCAAAATCAAATTTCAACTTCTTCAATTTTGCCTTTGGACGAAGCAGCACTTGAACTACCTCCGCTTCACCATTAGGATTAGCAGAAAAATAGAGCACTTTAGAACCAGGTGTTCCTGCCGTTAAATCGTACTCTTTATCTCTAGTTATTGATGTCACTGCAAACCTCTTACTCATTGACTTACCAGCTTTTCCATCTAAGTAAATCATGTTATATGTGGTGCGTTTATCGCCTTTTTTCCAAACCGCAACGTGAATGATGTTTTTACCAACAAAAGACTTCGACTGAATCTTCTGTACCATCATTTTACCGTCTTCTCTAAAAACAATAACATCATCTATGTCAGAACAATCCGTAACAAATTCCGATTCTGATTTCTTCAATCCGTGACCAATAAACCCTTCGGTCATGTTCACATACAGCTTTGCATTGGCTACAGCAACCTTTGTTGCATCAATGGTTTCAAACGATTTAATTTCTGTTTTTCGCTCTCTTCCTTTACCGTGCTTCGATTTTATTCGCTTGTAATAATCGATGGCAAACTCGGTCAAGTTGGCTAAGTTGTGATTGATTTCTTTAATCTCTTCCTCAATTCGCTTAATTACTTCGTCTGCCTTGAAGCTATCGAATTTTGAAATCCGCTTGATTCTAATTTCCAACAAGCGGTTGACATCGTCATTGGTAACTTCTCGCAATAAATTCTTCGTGAATGGTTTTAATCCATCAAAAACAGCCTTAACAACACCTTCCAGTGTTTCTTGCTCTTCAATGTCTCGGTAGATCTTATTTTCGATGAAAATTTTCTCTAGAGATGAAAAGTGCCATTGCTCTTCTAATTCTGCTTTTCGAATCTCCAATTCTCTTTTGAGCAGTTCCTTGGTTTCGGCGGTACAAATCCTTAGAATTTCGTTTACCCCCATAAAGTGAGGTTTATCGTCTCGAATCACGCAAGAGTTAGGAGAAACAGACACTTCGCAGCCAGTAAAAGCGTAAAGGGCATCTATGGTTTTATCTGGCGAAACGTTAGGTGGTAGGTGAATTAAAATCTCAACGTTCTCTGAAGTATTATCTTCAATTTTCTTAATCTTAATTTTACCCTTATCGTTTGCTTTTATAATGGTATCAATCAAGGTTGTAGTAGTGGAACCAAAAGGCAGTTCGGTAATGATTAGCGTCTTTTTATCCATCTGAGCAACCTTTGCTCTTACACGAATTCTTCCCCCTCTCAAACCATCGTTGTAGTTGGAAAAGTCTGCCATTCCACCGGTTAAAAAGTCTGGTAAAATGTTTGTTTTCTTCCCTTTCAGAATAGCGATGGAAGCGTCAATTAGTTCGTTAAAATTGTGCGGTAATATTTTACATGCCAAACCAACAGCAATCCCTTCTACTCCTTGCGTTAACAACAAAGGAAATTTCATCGGTAAGGTAATCGGTTCTTTTCCTCTGCTATCGTAAGAGCTTGCCCAATAGGTTGTTTTGGCGTTAAACGCTACGTCTAATGCAAATTTAGAAAGACGCACCTCAATATATCTTGGAGCGGCCGCTCTGTCGCCGGTTAAAATATTTCCCCAGTTTCCTTGACAATCGAGCATTAACTCTTTTTGCCCAATTTGCACCATGGCATCGCCAATAGAGGCGTCGCCATGTGGGTGATACTTCATGGTATTTCCAATAACGTTAGCCACCTTGTGGTAGCGTCCATCATCCAATTCCTTCAACGAATGAAAAATTCGGCGTTGTACAGGCTTTAACCCATCGTTCACATGTGGAACAGCACGTTCCAAAATAACGTACGACGCATAGTCCAAAAACCATTCGTTGTACATTCCAGAAACCTGAATTACATTACCAAGACCTTCTGAAACTTCATTGGTTTCATCCGCAGCGTCTTGGGTTTGCCCTTCCTCTCCGTTGCCATCCGGCAAGGCATTTTTATTCTCGTCTTCGTTTTCTGCCATGTTACTACTTGTTAGGCTGCCGCCTCTTCTTGTTCCTCTTGTTCTTCTTTTTCGCCTTCATCTTCAATGTCCAACTCTACTTTCAAGTTTTCAATAATAAATTCTTGTCGATCTGGTGTGTTTTTGCCCATGTAAAAGCTCAACAACTCCGCTACCGACTCTTTGCCAATTACCACTGGCTCTAGTCGCATATCTTCCCCAATAAAGTTCTTGAATTCATCTGGCGAAATCTCACCCAATCCCTTAAATCGAGTAATTTCTGCTTTGCCTTTTAATGCTGCAATCGCATCGCTTTTCTCTTGTTGAGAATAGCAATAAAACGTCTGCTTTTTATCCCTCACTCGAAACAAGGGAGTGGATAAAACGGACAAATGACCGTTCTTCACCAAGTCTGGAAAAAACTGCAGAAAGAAGGTGATCAACAACAACCGAATATGCATTCCATCTACATCGGCATCCGTTGCTAAAACCACTTTATTGTAGCGCAAGTCATCCAGCCCATCTTCAATGTTTAAGGCCGCTTGCAAGAGGTTAAACTCTTCGTTTTCGTAAACAATCTTTTTCGTTAAACCAAAACAATTCAGCGGCTTCCCCTTTAAACTAAACACTGCTTGCGTATTTACATCCCGCACTTTGGTGATGGATCCGGAAGCAGAATCTCCCTCCGTAATAAACAAGGTAGTATCGTCGCTTCTATCTTTTTTCTCTTCATTGAAATGCACCCGACAATCTCTCAACTTTCGGTTGTGCAAGGAAACCTCTTTTGCTCTTTTGCGCGCCAGCTTTTTAATTCCAGCTAAATCTTTACGCTCTCGCTCCGACTGCAAAATCTTCTTTTGCAACGCGTTGGCTACTTCGGGATTTTTGTGCAGGAAATTGTCTAAATACTTTTTCAAAAAATCCATCACAAAAGCTCGCATGGAAGGACCATCAGGCCCAACATCGTTTGAACCTAATTTTGTTTTGGTTTGAGACTCAAATACCGGCTCCATCACCTTCACAGCAATAGCAGCAACAATAGAGGATCGAACGTCTACCGCGTCGTATTCTTTTTGAAAATGATCGCGAATGGTTTTTACCACCGCTTCCCGAAAAGCCCCCTGATGCGTTCCACCCTGCGTGGTGTGTTGTCCGTTAACAAAGGAATAGTACTCCTCACCGTAAGAACTGGTGTGTGTAATCGCTACTTCAATATCTTCACCTTCCAAATGAATGATGGGATACAATGGCGTGTCGCTCATGTTCTTTTCCAACAAGTCGTACAATCCTCTTTCTGAGTGATACTTTTCTCCGTTAAAAATAATCGTCAACCCTCTGTTCAGGTAAACGTAATTCCACAGCATACGCTCAATGTGCTGTGTTCTAAAATGATAATCTTTAAATATTTCCTCGTCTGGCGTAAAAACTACCTTCGTCCCTTTTCTTCTTGTGCTTGCCTCAATCGGGCCATCCATCGTCAATTCTCCTCGGGAGAATTCCGCTACTTTGGTTTTATCGTCTCTGTTCGATTCAATTTTAAAATAAGTGGAAAGTGCATTTACGGCTTTGGTACCAACTCCGTTTAATCCAACGGATTTCTTAAACGCTTTGGAATCGTATTTACCTCCAGTGTTGATTTTAGAAACTACATCCACCACTTTTCCGAGTGGAACTCCTCTTCCGTAATCTCTAACTTTAACCGTTTTATCCTTAATGGAAACTTCAATGGTTCGACCATTGCCCATCACAAATTCATCGATACAGTTATCGAGCACCTCCTTGATTAAAACGTAAATCCCATCGTCGTAAGCAGTTCCGTCGCCCAATTTTCCGATGTACATACCGGGGCGCATGCGAATGTGCTCTTTCCAATCGAGGGAGCGGATGTTGTCTTCCGTGTATTCTACTTCTTCTGCCATAAAATTGAATGAAGCCTCTAAAATAGGTTGAAATTGGCGAGGTTTTGGAGGGAGTTTCTATGACTTTTAAACATCGTTTTTCACAAAAAATAAGAGATGAAGGAGGAACCGTGCCTGCGGCAGGCAGGAGATGAAAGTTGAAAGATAAAGGGTGAAGGATCAAAAGGGAAAAGTTAAAGTAACCGAAGAACTTTTCCAAAGTTTGGAACTTTGGAAAAGTTGAACGCTCTGAACGTTTACCGAAGTAAAATAAAAAGTGTTCTATGCGTTGTGCTGAGCATTTGTCGAAGTGCGGAATATAGAATGCAAAACACAGGGCACTTCGATACTATTTATTAGGACATTGAGTGGTTTGGGCGCAGCCGAAACTGTATCGAAATGCCCTAATAAATCACTCCGTGTCCTGCATTTTCGAAAAATTGAATTGTTATTCAAAACTTTTCCAAAGTTTGGAACTTTGGAAAAGTTGAACGCTATTTTAAAGGCTAGATTTAAAATTCTTGACGTCATTGCGAGGCACCAAGCAATCGGTTATTGATCAACAGATTGCTTCTTCCACTTTGTAACATCGCAGTGACGAATGCAAAACACAGGGCACTTCGATACTATTTATTAGGACATTGAGTGGTTTGGGCGCAGCCGAAACTGTATCGAAATGCCCTAATAAATCACTCCGTGACCTGTGTTTTCGAAAAATTGAATTGTTATTCAGAACTTTTCCAAAGTTTGGAACTTTGGAAAAGTTGAACGCTCTCATCAATTCAATTGAAGATTTTAAAAATAGCACTATGACTTTAGACTTGGGTATTTGCTATTTCTTACTTGGATGATTGTTTACACCTGCTTTGGATTTAGCCTAATGATAAAATCAATTTTCTCGGCTAGTTGGGCATTGATTTGGATTGTACCATTTCATTTAACCAATTACTACTTCCTGCTGATTGATTTTAGAAAGAAAAATGACAATCGATTTCCGGAGTCTCAGAACCAAAATTCTCATCATCCCGGACAATCTGTTTAAACAAAAAAACGTTGTTTATTTCTTCAACTAACCCAATGGATAGTTAAAATGCATTCCTTAGCAACAAGTTGACTACGAACAAAAATGCCTTCACTATTATGTTTCATTTAAATAAGCTATATTCGAATCTTCCTTTTTAAAACTCAAACCATGTCGAAACGAATCGTCCTGTTGCTTTTCCCAATTTTATTTTTAGGTTTCTGTAATTCTAGTTTTGCGCAAAAAAAAGAAGATAAAAATGCTAAAATCAAAGCTGTGTTTATATACAACTTTACGAAGTATATAATATGGCCAGAGCACTCCATTGATGAGAGTTTTAAAATTGGAATTTACGACAACAACGATTTATATGAGGAATTGCTTAATATGGCAGAAGTTAAAAAAGTATCCAACCGAAAATTTGAAGTGGTGAAACTTCAAAAACTATCGGAACTTGATGCATCGTTTGAAGCAGTATTCTTCAATGACAAGAAAAAGTTTCGTTTGAAGTCCATTTATTCCACCATTGGGAACAAACCTATTTTAGCAGTTACTGATTCTTATGAGGAAGATGGAGTCATGATTGATTTCAGAGTTGATGTTAGTAATCGACAAAAATTTGCCTTAAACAAAGTAGAACTTGAAAACCACGGACTTAAGGTAGACCCTATTTTAGAAAATATAGCAATCCTTGTCAAAAGCGAATTTAGCTACTATCGAAAAGCTGCGACTGCTGAAAATAATGCGTCGGAAAAAGTAAAGGTGGAAGAAAAAACAGCTAGCACAGAAAAAAATAGTTCAGATTATTTAGAAATAGCTGCCCCGACCATCAGCAACGAAAAGTACGATGCAATCATTGCCCAAATGCAGGCCGAATTGGAGTCAGATAAAGAAGTAATAGAAAACCAAGGTCAAGAAATTTCAACTTTAAAGAGTAGCATATCCGAATTAGAAACGACTATTCTTCTTAAAGAAAATGAATTAGACTTTGTAAAACAACAGATTGAATCTCAATCGAAAAAACTATCGGCTATCTCAGACTCTACTATCCTTAAAGCGAAAGAGCTGCAAGCAAACATTCAAAAATCTAAGGAGGCCTTAGGAAATCTTCAAAGTATTCAAGCCGAATTAAATGAAAGCAAAGCCATTTTAGAAAGTCAAAAATTAATTAATGCAGTTACCATTATCGTGCTCATTATTATTGCCATATTGGGAGCTATCGCCTATAAAAACTACCGAACTCAAAAATCGCAAGCCAATATTATTCGAGAACAAATGATCATGGCTGAAAATCAAAGAGATGAAATTCAAAACCAGCATCTACAGTTAGAGGAAAAGAGTAGAGAAATTACGGACTCCATTAATTATGCTAAAAAAATACAAGAGGCCATTTTACCTCCAATGAGGTTAGTCGAAAAACATTTACCAGATAGTTTTATTTTTTACCTGCCAAAAGACATTGTTGCAGGAGACTTTTACTGGATGGAACAAGTGAGTGATCAGGTAATCTTTGCCGCTGCCGATTGCACGGGACATGGTGTTCCGGGAGCATTAGTTAGTGTTGTTTGCAGTAATGCATTGAATAGAGCGGTAAGAGAGTTTCAACTGACACAGCCTGCTGAAATTCTAGACAAAACCTTAGAAATTGTAATCGAACGCTTCGCAAGGTCTGAGGAAGAGGTAAAAGATGGAATGGACATTGCCCTTTGCAGTTACAACCCTAAAAACATGCAACTAGAATATGCAGGTGCGCACAATCCACTGTGGATTATTAGAGAAGGAGCCACTGAAATTGAGGAAATTAAAGGAAATAAACAACCCATTGGTACCTATGCAGAGCACACCCCTTTCACCAACCATAACGTTCAACTAAACAAGGGAGACTCCGTTTATTTATTTAGCGATGGATACATTGATCAGTTTGGTGGTGAGAAAGGCAAAAAACTCAAATCGGTTAATTTTAAAAAGATTCTACTTTCCATTCAAGATAAAACAATAGACCAACAGCACGGGCAACTTCAAAAATCTTTCGCGGAATGGAAAGAGGGAATCGAACAGTTGGACGACGTTTGTGTGATTGGGTTTAGGGCGTAACACAACTCGAATTCAATTCGATCTACACTGAAAATTCTTAAACGAGCAAGAGAAGAAGGTGATTAGCTTTGCTCTCAAATTAGTTAAGCTATTATCGGAGATGGAGAAAGGAATTAAAAAATTAAAAATCAACAGGTTTGATTTATCTGAAGACAAGTCACTACAAGCCTTTAGCGCTGCAGATGAATTGATTCTCGACCGTTTTTCGGAACTGAATTCCAAAGATCAATCTCTAGTAATTTACAACGACCGATTTGGTTACTTAACGTGTCACCTTGCAGAATTAGCAACCTCAACGGTTTACACCAACAAGAGTCAGATTAATGCGATTGCATCCAATTGCAAGGTGAATGGACTAGTTTTCGAAAACTACTGCAACCCACTTTCCTCTTTAGCAAAAAAAGCGGACTTAGCGCTACTGAAAGTTCCGAAGTCATTGGCACTTTTTGAGTTGCACCTGCAGCATATTTCACAAAATTCCACCAAAAATGTGCAAGTCATAATTGGCTTCATGACTCGGCACTTTAGCCCGAAAATGATTGAAATTGCAGAAAAATATTTTGAAAACGTAGAGCAAAGTAGAGCAGTAAAAAAGGCAAGAACAGCTACTTTAACAGGAAAGAAAAAGGTGGAGAGGGTAAGCTTAATGGACTCCCTAGAGTTTAACGATGAAACCTACCAACAATATTGGGGTGTCTTTTCAGCCAAGCACATTGATTACGCTACGCAATACCTTTTGAAACACCTAAAAGTAGATTCCAACAATCAAAACATTTTAGATTTAGCTTCCGGTAATGGAGTTATTGCCAAGGAGATTTCCAAGAAATTGCCATCGTCCAATTTTCACTTAGTAGACGATTCCTTTTTGGCAGTGGAGTCGGCAAAGTTGAACATGAGTGGAGAAAATGTGCAGCATTATTTCGAAAACAATTTATCCAACTTCGAAAAGCATTCGTTCGACTTAATTGTGAGCAATCCACCTTTTCATTTTGAGCATGAGATAAACATTCAAATTCCCATTCAGTTATTCAAGGAATGTTTTCGTTGTTTAAAACCAGGAGGGAGTTTGCAAATAGTAGCTAACAACCACCTGAACTATAGCAATCAGTTGAAAACAATATTTCCAAAAGTGGAAACTGTAGCGCAAAACGAAAACTTTGTGGTTATTAAATGTGAGAAATAAATTATAGCACACAAAATGAATTAACATGGGAGATACACGTTGGGTAAAATTCTTATTGGCAGTTGGAATAGCAGCGGTTCTTAGCGGAGTCTACTTTATTATTCAAGGCGATTCTACAGAAGGAGTTACCAATATTATAATTGGCGTTGTAGTTATTCTATTGAGCAGAAAACAGATTAAAGACAATAATAGCAAGTAAGTTCTTCGTCTTTTAAGCAAAGAATGCGCGTCGAAGGCTACTCCCAAAACAATCCATTACCTTAAGGGACTTACTCTTTTTTCTTAGTAAAGATTAACACATTGCCCATAACCAACTTTCAGACTGTTGATTATATTTGAAAGCAGTATATTTAACTAAACTATAAAGCCGATGGTCAGTATATCCTTTCTCACGCTTCACGAAGATGATGCAGTAGAATTGGCAGCATTCCTAAACGAGCATCGTTTGCTCATGTTCGATACCATTGAAGACCATGTTGATCTGCTTTGGGACCAAAACACTCCTGAACGACGACACCTAACTCATCTTAGTGGTTTTACAAAATCCTTGCTCTACTCTACCGTAGAGCGCAAAGCAATGCAACTTTTAGGTGACCGCTTGGTGCGCATGTGGGCGAACCCTGTTACTAGTTTTGACCCTAAAAGCACTGAAGAGTTAATGACTTGGCTGGCTAAAGCTTAAATCAATACCTTCCGAACTGCTGAAGAACGTTGATAAGAGGTTATACTTGTATTGTCAATTATTTTACATTTGCTGCAAAAAATGAGATACGCCCTTCTACTACTTTCCATTCTAATACTAACCGCTTGTCGACAAGAAGAGGAGACTGTTGATTATACCGCTCAAAATGATGCTGAAATTCAAACCTATCTTTCAGCGAACAATTTAAACGCACAAAGCACCGTTTCAGGGTTGTATTACATTGTAGAAGCAGAGGGGTCGGGCGCAAATCCTACCAGTACGGATGACGTGACAGTTGCTTACAAAGGCTACTTTACGAACGGAAATGTATTTGATGAGAGTGATGCCAACGGTATTTCCTTTAATTTACAAGGTGTTATTAAGGGTTGGACAGAAGGCATACCTTATTTTAAAGAAGGTGGCAGTGGTCAACTTTTTATTCCTGCTCATTTGGGTTATGGAAGTGACGGTAGAGGGCAAATTCCCGGAGGATCCGTTTTAATTTTTGACATTCGCCTTATTACCATTGATTAATCAAATCGATTGCAGTTGTCTGTAGTTTCTTTCATTTTTGGTTTAATCCATAAGAAACAAGCAGCTCGGTCACAACTTTAGTGACTTATAAGTTATCTTTAGCCTATTCTAAAATTACCGGCCATGATTAAGAAATTTTTTAAGTGGATTTTTAAACTAATTGTTGGAATTATTCTGCTGATTGCTGTCACCTACGGAGGCTTTCACTTATGGGAGTATGCAACAGGCGGAAAATATGTAGAATATTTAGAAGCAAATAGCGAAACCATAAAATTAGAAGAAAACTTCTCTTACGATTTGATGCGGAGTGATCTTGAAAAAAATGATCTCATTTTAGTTGGAGAAATTCATGGGTTTCACGAACCGATAGTTTTTGATGTTGACTTCTTTAAATACCTTCATAAAAACCATGGTGTAAGGCATTATGTTGTCGAGCTTGATTTTGTGCAAGGTCAACTAATGAACGAGTACTTGGTTACCGGAGACCAAGATATCCTAAAAACTGTTCTTAAGAAATGGGTAGTTGTTCAAGGTAGAAACAATCAAGACTATTTTGACAAATACGTAGCGCTTCAACAATTTTACGGCACCCTCCCCGAAACAGAAAAATTTAAATTTATTGGAATTGATCGAATTCAAGATTATGATTTGATCACCGAGTATGTAGAAAATTTCCCTTCCTCGGACTCGATTCAAAAAGCAGGAACAACAGCAACGTTATTGGACAAAATTGATTCCCTTTCCATCAGCTATTCTGGAAATGAAGACACTTTATTTCTGCTTTCTCACGTAAAAGAAAACCTTTTACAACTTGCAGACAAAGTAAACCGTGAGGCTGTTCTATTCTCCAACTTTGAAAAGCTATTTAAACAGTACAAATTGCAAAACAGAAAACTCTACGGTTATTTTGGATTGTATCATGTTTTCCAATATCGTGTGAATGGAGCAGACCCTTTAGCCTCCAAAATAAGAGCCTCTGATTTAAACTTAGATGGAAAAATACTTTCCATTAACTTTTTGATGAACGACAGTTACATGGTTATGCCGAGTCAAGAGTTGCCTGAATTTATGAGAGAACCGGGCCCATACACAAGAATGCCAATCAGTGCAGATAATATGCTTTTTATGTATTTAGTAGGAATAAAGGATTTTAACCGAATGACGCCGGAAAGCTCTAAATCGCTGGTAAAACTGAATGCAGAGGATAGCCCTTACTCCAATACTATACGAATGAATCAAGCAATTCAGTTACTGCCAGTAACGGATTTGTTAGAATTTAACGATAAAGGAAAACCGTATACCCAATACACCATCTTTGTCCGCAATTCAGATTGGGCTCAACCAATGGAATCAAAATAAATGATATGTTCAAGTTTGGAGTTTTAGCTTAAAGCTAGCGTTAATTAAAAGTGTTAGAGGTTGAAGTTCGGATAACATTACGGAATCCCTTACCTTTATCATTATATATCAAAATCATCAATAAAATAAACTAGGATGCAAAAATTAATGTTAGCGTTAGACTGGACTCCAAACATTAATCACATTGGCTTTTTTGTAGCCCAACATAAAGGTTTTTATAAAAAGCATGGCGTAGAAGTTACCATCTCTGATCCATCAGAAGATAATTACGCTGTGACTCCTGCTAAAAAGGTAGAACTAGGTTTTGCCGATTTGGCACTTTGCCCCACCGAAAGTATTTTAAGCTACCGCACCAAATCAGCTACTTTTTCCATGATTGCAATTGCTGCTATTTTACAAGAAGATTTAAGTGCTATAGCGGTTAGAGCGGACAGTAACATAATTTCACCGAAGGATTTAGATGGTCAAAGCTATGCTTCTTACAAGGCTAGATATGAAGATAAGATGGTGATGCAAATGATGAAGAACGATGGGGGAAAAGGAGACCTATTAGTAGAATATCCAAATAAGTTAGGCATTTGGGAAACGCTTACGAAAGAGAAATACAAATCCACTTGGATTTTTACCAATTGGGAAGGTGTAGAAGCAGAACAAATGGGCATTGATTTACGGTTATTTAGAATGAAGGACTATCAAATCCCCTACTCCTATTCACCAGTAATCGCTATCAATGAACAGCAGATCAACAAACATTCCGATGCATTTAAATCCTTTTTAAAAGCAAGTAAGGAAGGGTTTATGTATAGCGTAAAAAACCCGGATGAAGCAACCGCTATTCTTCGAGGTTTACTCCCCAAAAAAGATAAATCCATTGATTTGCTGAAAGCATTAGAGCGGACTGCCGCTAGTTTTGGTACCTCGGAAACTTGGGGTAAAATGGATGAAAAAGTCGTCTCCAATTTTTTAGATTGGATTTATGAAAACAACTTGGAAGAACAGAAACTAGATGTCTCAGATTTGATTACAAACATCTTAAACTAGTACGATAAAATGCTCCTATTTTGAAAAATAATCCTTGGAAACTATTCGCTTTAGGCTACTGGATTATTTCCCTTTTCATCGTGTTTTATTTTAACGGAACAGGCAAAGAAGCGGACAGCACCATGCATTTTTTAATTGCAAAATATGCTCCGGTTCATCCTGAACTCTATTTAAACCACTGGGGCAAACCGTTATTCACCCTTCTATCTTCGCCATTTGCAGCGTTTGGATTTGCAGGCATTAAGCTATTCAACATTAGTTGTGCCTTTGGAGCTAGTTATTTTTCTTATCAAATAGCACAGAAACTCCGTCTAAAGTGGGCCATTCTTGCTCCTCTTTTCTACTTCATCTTCCCGGTTAGTTTTCTTACTGCTTTTTCGGGTTTAACCGAACCACTTTGCGCACTAACTGTAACAGCTACAATCTATTTGTTTCAGCATAAGAAATTACTGTTGAGCGCTATACTTATATCTTTCACTCCTTTTATGCGTTCAGAAGGTTTGATTTTTATCGGCGTCTTCGCCCTCTTTTTCATCGCGGTAAGAAATTGGAAAGCGGTAATCTTGCTATCAACAGGACATCTCCTCTACTCCATTGTTGGGGCTTTTTATTACCAAGATCTTCTTTGGGTTTTCACCAAGATTCCGTACGCTCATTTAAGTTCTCACTATGGTAGTGGAGGAATCTTTCACTTTGCTGAAAAGCTAACGTACTTGATGGGAATTCCATTACTTGTATTCTTTATTTTAGGTGCTATTAGAATCCTGATAGGATGGAAAAGCATGAAGATGGAAAGTCGATTAATATTGACATTATTTCTTTCTTTCTTTGTAGCTCACAGCTTATTCTGGTATCTGGAAGTTTTTAATTCCATGGGTCTAAAAAGAGTATTTGCAGCCGTTACTCCGTTCATGGCTCTTATTTCACTTTTCGGTTTTGATTTAATTCAGAAAATCCAACTTGACTGGGCTCGTAAAAGTTTAATTGCAATAAGTCTATTGTTAATTGTGGTATTTCCTTTTACTTCGAACCCTGCCGCAGTGGAGTGGGAAGATTTAAACCTCACCGAAGCACAAGAAAATGCGATATCCGTTGCAGCATTCATAAAACAGGAAAAAAAGATAAATAATCGCTTTATTTATACTGATCCATTTTTAAGTCACGCTCTTAACGTTGACCCTTTCAACAAACAAAAACACCAAGTTTTAGCTCAAAAAAAAGGAATCGTAAGTCCTACTCTAAAAAGTGGAGACTGTATTATTTGGGACAACTGGCATGCCGTGATAGACTATGGCGTTTCAGCTGAAATGCTCTCCAACTTAAAGCTGATCAAAGAATTCAAACAAGGTAAATCAACCTATAAGATTTATCAAAAAGAATAATTACACGTTGAATTTAAAGTGCATTACGTCGCCATCCTGAACGATATATTCTTTGCCTTCCATGTTCATTTTACCTGCTTCTTTTGCTGCTTGCTCTGAACCTAGCTCCACCCAATCGTTAAACTTAATTACTTCCGCCTTAATAAATCCACGCTCAAAATCACCGTGAATTACTCCGGCGGCTTGCGGCGCAGTGAAACCTTTCTTAATGGTCCATGCTCTTACTTCCTTCTTACCAGCAGTAAAGTAAGTCTCCAAGTTCAAAAGAGAATACGCAGCTTTTATCAATTTGTTTACGCCAGGCTCGCTCAAACCAGCATCTTCCAAAAATTCCTTTCTTTCTTCTGGGTCTTCTAGTTCTGCAATGTCTGCCTCTAAACCTGCTGCAACCGTCAAAACCATTGCATCTTCGTCCTTCACCGCAGCTTTAACTGCTTCCACATGTTGGTTTCCATTTGCAATTGAACCTTCATCTACATTACATAAATACAATACCGGTTTCGCGGTTAATAAGAATAAGTCAGCCACTTCTTTTTTATCGTCGTCGCTTAATTCAATAGATCGTGCAGATTTCCCATCTTCAAAATGCTTTTTGTACTGGTCTAAAATTCCCTGCGATTTCAATGCAGCTTTATCTCCTGTTTTTGCAGCTCTTTTAATCTTTTCTAACTTCTTTTCAACTGCTTCTAAATCTTTCAATATTAACTCATAGTCAATTGTTTCTTTGTCCCTAACTGGATCTATTGAGCCATCCACGTGAACGATATTTCCATCGTCAAAACAACGTAAAACGTGAATAATAGCATCGGTCTCACGGATGTTGCCAAGGAACTTATTTCCCAATCCTTCGCCTTTACTTGCTCCTTTCACCAATCCAGCTATGTCCACAATATCAATGGTAGTAGGTTGTGTGTTTTCTGGTTCTACTATTTCCGCCAGTTTACGCAAGCGATCATCGGGAACCGTAATTACTCCAATATTAGGCTCAATGGTACAAAAAGGAAAATTAGCCGACTGCGCTTTTGCATTCGACAAACAATTAAACAAGGTTGATTTTCCAACATTCGGTAATCCTACAATTCCACATTTTAAAGCCATAACTATTGTTTTTTTGGGTCGGCAAAGATAGAAATAGAAAATGGGAAATATACTCGGTAAAAAACAGAAAATATTCGGTTGTATGTATCCTGAAGTCATCCAAAAAAATCACAGGTTTCTCATTAAACGAAAGCTTCGCAGTCAATTCCTTACTTTTATACTTTACGAATTACCAAACTAATGAGACT
>Ga0307934_1000469_pt1 | contig 30392 bp, 39 predicted proteins | sample OrgLakmetageno90_FD_201838 | JGI IMG/M metagenome (GOLD analysis project Ga0307934, IMG submission 201838) | Saline water microbial communities from Organic Lake, Antarctica - #90 | ecosystem: Environmental > Aquatic > Non-marine Saline and Alkaline > Saline | place: Antarctica: Organic Lake...
GATAACTCTTCCTATAGATGTTTTCATAGGTCGATCTACTCCTTTCCATCATTCTGAAGTACTGATGCTAAATGTACACTGCGAGAATTCTAACTACTCTCATTTCCACGAGAATGGAGTTCATGGCCTTACTAATTACTACATTGATATTTCAACATCCGCTAAAGAGGATGCGCAGAATGACGGGGGGTATAATTCTACTCTGCTAAGAGATCAGTTCCTAGGAATGTGCAGGTACATACTGCAGGATCACCATTACAAGACATTAGGTCTTTCAGGTGAAATGGTCAATGGTACTTATGTCAACGGTTTCGAAAACTTTGAAACATCTAATTCTCAGGACTCTTCTTTCGTGAAAGTTTCTAGAATTTCTTTCTCGGTAAGGATCTACGAAGATCAATCTCTCTGGGAGGGAGTAAACATAAGCAGTACTTTCACAGACGTTAAATTAGATGACACGAACCTTGGGTATAAATACGAATTTAACATTTAAAAAAAAAACATAAAATGACAGCTATTTCAACAGCTATAGGATCTGAGAGACGGTCAAGAACAGCGGGGTATAAGATTAAAAAGGGATTTTTCGACAATGTGACTTCGAATCTACCTCAATTAGTGGCTGTTTTTGGAGAAGCTAATACGGCTAATCAGGCAGGGCTTAGCATTTCTAAGAAGGAAATAACTTCTGCTAAAGAAGCAGCGGAGTTGTATGGTTACGGGTCTCCTCTGCATCAGATGTTCAGAATACTTAGACCCATATCAGGTGACGGGATTGGGGGGATACCAACCATTGCTTTCCCGCAAGTTTCGGATGTGTCTGCTTCAGCAACAGTTATAGAATGGACGATCGCAGGGTCAGCTACTTCAAACGCCACCCATACTTTGGCTGTCGCAGGCAGGGAAAGTCTAGACTTCAAAACATATGAATACACGGTTAGTACTGGTGACACAGAGGCGGTTGTTGCTTCTAAGATGGCTGATGCTATAAATGGTGTTCTGTCTAGTCCAGTTTCTGCTACTTCTGCTCTAGGAGTACTAACGATCACAAGTAAATGGGAGGGCGAAACCTCCTCTAAGCTAAAGATCAGAGTAGACAATCTTGGTAACCCAGCTGGGTTAACATATGCGCAGACAGGATTAGTAGCAGGTGCAGGAACTGTAGATATTTCTACAGCTCTAAGCCAGTTCGGGGGTGATTGGTATACAATAGTGCTGAATTCCTACGGAGAGAATTCTACGATACTTACATTGCTAGAGCAAATAAACGGTAAGCCTGATGAAAGTAATCCAACAGGCAGATACGCAGGCAGAATATTTAAGCCTTTTGTGGCTCTTTTCGGTACTTCTGAAGATGACAAAGATAACTTAGCCTTAATCACCGATGATGCAGCTAGAGTATCTCAGGTGACCAACGTTCTTTGCCCAGCGCCGAAATCAGAATGCCTTTTCTCAGAAATTGCAGCAGATGCAGTTTTGAAAGTGGCAAGAATCGCACAAGATACACCTGAGCTTTCTTATTCAGGTAAAAGTTATGCTGACACCCCTGTTCCAAATGATGGACTGATAGGAGACATGTCTGACTATAACAATAGAGACTTTTTGATAAAAAAAGGATGCTCTAATGTTATTCTTGAAAATAGCGCTTACCAAATACAAGAACTAGTAACTACCTACCATCCTGCAGGCGAAGAGCCATTGCAATACAACTATGTTCGTAACCTTATTCTAGACTGGAACGTAACAGATGGCTATAGAGTTCTAGAGGAGTTATTCGTCAAAGATGCAGTGTTGCTAGAAAATGGTCAAGTGACTACAGCTTCTAAAAGCATAAAACCTAAGCAGTGGGCAGCGATACTCTATGACTACTTTGATGCTTTAGCTACTAGAGGATTTATACGGGACGCTGAATTTTCTAAAAGCAGTCTACAAGTTCAAATAGATCCTAGCAACCCAAACAGATTCAATACTTTCTTCAGATACAGAAGAACGGGGATAGCTAGAATTCAGTCTACTGACGTTGAAGCAGGATTCTAGAAAAACAAAAAGAAAAGAACAAGATAAAATAGAACACAATGAGCAAATATATCGGAGGAGATCTAGTAGAAATAACATGCAACCATCCTAGTCTAGGTAGTTTTGAGTTTGCTCCTAAGTCCAATGAAAGTTACACTATGGATCCTGGAGGAAGACGGTCTAACGACGATGCGAACTCCGTAACAGGTAGCGGCGAAATGATAGACCAAGTGAATAACGTAAGGTGGTCTTTCGAAGGCCCTTTAATGGTTAGGTTTAATTCTAACGAGGAACTTTTAAATCTTCCCGCATTAGCTGAAAGCCCAGAATTAGGGACTTGGACATTTACGCATCTTTCAGGAGCGATATGGAGAGGACAAGGGAAAGTAGTTGGGGACATTCAAATCGATACGAACACTGCTCAAGTAACGATCAAAGTTGCAGGAGGAAGAAAATTAGAAAAGCTACAATAGGAATGTATTTAGAAAAAACTAAAATCGAAAGAAGCGTGGCTCTAGAAGAGCTGGTAGCTTTCTTAAAAAAGCACTTAGGAAAAGAATTCAGAAGGGGGAACTTAGATTCTGAAAAAGTTGTTGAGAAGTACCTAGACACTATAGAAGCTATAGAAGATGGGTTGATGCAATTCGGGGAAAACGATGCCGTCACGTACACTCTCAGAGAGCCACTATATGTGGGTTCAGAAAATACTGACTTAGAAGTTAGAACTGTAGTTCTAAGAAGCAGAGTGCGCCGAGCTGATATCGCATTAATTTCAGATGGGCTAGATCTAGAAAACAAAAAAGGGACATATATGCTAAAGATACTAGCATATATAACACAGTTGCATTTGCAAGATGTTAAAAACCTTGGCAAAGATGACTACGAAACGTTAAATCAGATCTGCTCAGTTTTTTAAATAGGTGGTCATTAGGACTGTTGTCTGGGGAAATAAAAACCATCATACATGAGTACCATTGGCTGCCTTCTGTAATAGATCAAATGTTTTGCGACGATTATGACCATCATGGGATAGTGTTTTGGTACAATCATATAGAGGAGATGCATGAGCAGATAAAAGAAAAAAGCTAGAAAAATCACACCCTTATGTCTTTAATGAATTTAGTCACTAAGTTTACAGCTAAAGACAATTTTAGTGACGTAGTCAACACTATGTCCAAGAGCGTGAAATCTTTTGGCAAATCAACGAATGCGTCTCTAGAAAGAGTCAACACTAAGCTCAATTCTTTTAGAAACCATGCTATAGGCGGCGGGGTAGCTCTAGGAGTAGCAGTGAAGCAGTCTAATGATTTTGAAAAATCAATGAGCAATGTATCTACTCTTCTAGACACTAGTGTTGAAGACATGGGGAAAATGGGGGATAAGGTATTAGAGCTCTCTAAAAGGATTCCAAAACCAATAGAGGAACTAACTCAATCTCTCTATGACATCCGATCTGCTGGAATAAGTGCCAAAGATGCTATGGCAGCATTAGAAACAGCTGGAAATTTATCAGTAGCAGGATTATCCACTGTAGGAGAGGCCACCAATATCCTGACGTCAGCCATGAACGCTTTCAAGTCTGAAGGGTTGAAAAGTTCAGAAATAGCTAATATTTTATTCAAGACAGTTAAAGCAGGAAAGACAGACATATCTAAATTGTCTATGGCTTTTGGAGCAAATGCAGCTACGGTAGTGTCTGCGGGAATAAAGCTTAGAGATTTTCAGGCCGCTACAGCTGCCCTTACCACTACTGGTGTAGAAGCTTCTCAGGCTCAAAACCAAATCAGGGGAGCAGTTTCCAAATTGATGGTTCCTACATCAGATATGACCAAGATTTTCAAAGGCTTAAAAGTCGCTTCAGGTGAGGCTTTGATAAAACAAAAAGGCGGACTACTAGGAGCCATGGAAGCTATAGGATCACAAGCTAAAAAAATGGGGATAAATGTAAAGAAAGCTTGGAGTGAAAGTGAAGCGATATCAGCATACTTGAGTTTAACAGGAGCTAATAGAGACACGTACGTCGCGACTCTAAAAGACATGCAAAAGAGCACGGATTTGCTAACTGAGGGTGTAGGAAAACAATCAAAAACAAATTCAGCACAACTACAGTTAGCTAAAAACAACATGCAAGCTTTAAGCATAACTATAGGAACACAATTGGCTCCCGTTATAACCGAGTTGACTAAATTCATAGGCCCTCTTATAAAAAGCTTTGGGGAAATGCTACAAAGAAACAAATGGATTATGAAAGTTCTTGTAGGACTTGTAGGGGTATTTGTGCTATTTAAAGTGGCATTGATTGCAAGCAGAGTCATAATGATCGCGAATAGTTTCATAATGGGACTCATGGCAGTAAGAGCTGGAGCCATGTCTATCGCCATGAACGGGAATGCTATAGCTATAGGTGTCTTCACTGTAGCTACTAACATTGCGACGGCCGCACAGTGGCTTTTCAACGCTGCCATGACCGCAAACCCTATAGGATTAGTGATAGCTGGGATAGCAGCATTGGTGGCGATTGTAGCTATTGCAGTAGAGAATTACGATACTTGGGGGGCAGCCTTACTTCTGGTCATGGGTCCTTTAGGCGCAATAGTTAATATCGTAATGGGGTTTAAGAAACATTGGGGCGAAATACAAGAGACTTTTAAAAACGAAGGGATGATGGCGGGGATAATCAAGATAAAAAATGTTTTGATCGACTCATTGTTGTACCCCATAGAACAATTTTTGGGTCTTTTATCCAAGATACCAGGAGTCTCGAAGCTCATAAGTCCAGCATTAAACTTCGTAGGAGACATGCGGCAGAAACTAGATTTGAACAATGGAAAAGAGCCTTCACCAAGCACTGCGCAAGCTAGCACTGCTCAAGCTAGCAGTGAAAGTGTCACAAAGGCGATAATTGAAAAGAACAATAATATAAGACCAGGCATTTCAAGCCCTAAAAACGATGTGGGTCTTTTATCCAAGACACCAGGAGTCTCGAAGTTCATAAGTCCAGCATTAAACTTCGGAGGGGACATGCGGCAGAAACTAGATTTGACCATTGAAAAAGAGCCTTTACCAAGCACTGCTCAAGCTAGCAGTGAAAGTGTCACAAAGGCGATAACTGAAAAGAACAATAATATAAGACTAGGCATTTCAAGCCCTAAAAACGATGTGGAAATCCTTGAAAACACAGGAGAAATACCTATATTTATGGGGGAAACCGCAGGAGCATTTTAACCATGTCAAACAGCACTAAAGATATACACGTATATGAGAGCGGGAGCGGAGGAGAATTCGCTTTTCTGAACAATGATCTAGTTCTAGTAGAAGCGCTCTACCAAGCCATATACATTTCACTTTTTGGAGGTAATATAGAAGCCTCAACGGTCGGCAATGAGATAAAAAGCGAAGAACGTTTTGACTACTGGGCAAATTCTCTGCTTTTTCCTAACAAAATTGAAAAGCGATACAACAGTGAGACAGAGCGAACTTTGAATTCTGTTGTATTAAACAGTTCAGGAAGACTCAAAATAGAATCAGCTGTAAAACAGGATTTAAAATTCCTAAGTAATATTGTAGAATATTCAGTAGATATTTTTATATTGAGCCGCAACAGAATAGAAATAAGATTGGTATTGAAAGCGATACCTAACCAAGCAGACAAGCAAATCCAATTCATTTGGGACAATGCTAAACGAGAAATCGTAATCAATAGAGATATTTAAAATGGCAGTAATACCTACAATAGCGGAAATATACAGCAACCTAAGCAGCGATCTAAGAAACAGACTTGAAATATCAGATGATGGGCTAAGAAAAGTTTTAGATGCAATAGCTATATCTCTAGCGGGTCAATTTAAGCTTACGTATCTTTCGCTAGCAGACATCCAAAATAACGTCTTTCCAGACACCGCAGATCTGGGTGAAAATGGAGGAACATTAGACAGATTTGGTCTGATTCACTTGAATAGAATTCGCAGACCTAGCACGAGTGGAATTTTTACAGTTTCACTAATTGCAGAAGCTGGGAGTGTTTTACGAAGAGGGATAACATTCAAGTCTAACGATGACAGTCGGAATGCTGGAAAGCTATTCGTTTTAGATCAGCAAGAAACACTTGTAGGGGTCGCTGACATATTAGAAATAAGGTCCCTAGAAGGGGGGTCGGAATCACTGTTAACTATAGGAGACAAATTGACGATCACAGAACCCGTGATAGGGGTAGATCAAATAGTTACAATAGCTTCAATAGTTCGCCAGCCTTTCGATGAAGAGAGCATAGAAGATTTTAGAGCCTCTATTCTTCAAAGCATACAGCTTGAGCCTCAAGGAGGAGCAAAAACAGATTATAAGCTGTGGGCTGCAGATGCGCAAGGAGTCCGTAAGGTTTACCCGTATCTATCAGACAACAATGCAGGAACAGTTCAAATCTACGTAGAAGCAACAATAGGAGACAGTACAGACGCATTGGGGACACCTAGCGCGACTCTTCTAAATGATGTTTTAGAGGTTATAGAGTTCGACCCTGATATATCTCTGCCTTTGAACGAGAGAGGCCGCAGGCCTATACAGGCAGATGTTCAAGTGGAGTCTATCGTTCTGACTCCTGTAGATATAACCATCACAGGCATGCAAGAAAACAGCGCGAGCATAACACAGTCCCTAAGAGACAACATAGAAAAATATCTGTATGACATTAGGCCTTATGTATCAGGGGCAGACTTAGCTAGAAATAAAAACGATATATTGTATTCAGCTGCCCTTCAGTCGGTCACTACGAATGTTTTAGAAGCTTCTAATTTCTTTACTAATTTCACAGTATTCGTGTCGGGTGTCAATCAACTTAGTTTTTTATTCACTAGAGAAAACATACCTTATTTGAGGAACATAAGCTTTAACTGATGGCAAATTTAAATACACAGCATAACTTCTCTACTTCCCACGGCGCTAAAACCCCGCACAAATATCCTTCTGATGATGAGAACCTACTAGAAGTCTTGAACAGGTTATCGGTGCAACTTTATCCTACAGGGCGAGCATGGTACAGACCTGAAAACGGAGTCTGGGATAGGTTTCACGGGGCTTTAAATGTATCTTTTGCGAGGTTAATAGAAGAGTCAAAACTTCTATTAGACCAAAATATTCCAGACAACGTAAACTTTAGTGAAAACGATGCGGAATTATGGGAGTACAGGTTAGGGCTTATAACGGATTCTGGCACTTCTATTGAATTGAGAAGGCTAGCTATAAATAGAAAGCTAGGACATCCGAACAACATAAAAGCTAGGCAGCATCCTTTTTTCATACAGGATCAATTGCAAAAAGCAGGTTTTCAGGTGTATGTTCATGAGAATACGGTTCCTTACCGTACCCCTAATGAGATACTAGCTATAGCTACTTTAGAAACTCCACATGGGGATAGTCTGCAACATTCTGATAGCACTCAGCATGGCGGAGGCAATTTCGACTTGATCGCTAACAGTGTAGACGTTTTAGAATCCTATGCGATAGGAGGGACTCAGAATCTTAGAGCTACCTTTTTTATAGGTGGACCAAACCTGGGGGAATTTGCATCTGTGCCAGAGCAAAGACTAAGAGAATTCAAAGAACTAGTACTGAAACTAAAACCAGCACATTTGGTTGCATTCACATTCATAAATTACTTATAAAATGGCAAGAGATAAAGCAGTTCAGCAAAACATAGATAATTCTAACCCTGCTAACTACCCTAATGGTCGTATAAAAAACAATACTGGCGGAAACGACGGAACTCCAGTCAACGAACAGGTGTATGGAGATATTCACGAGACTCTTGCGAAAGCTACGAGGTTGTACGGGATAGCATACAATGGATTGCCCGACAATGAGGCTAATGGGTATCAGCTGCTCGAAGCTATAAGAGCGCTAGCCTCAAAAAATGATTTTGTTCTAGACATGAGTTCATCCTCCAACGTTCTTATGATACCTATAAAACTAGGAAAGATGTTGGCTAATGAAAGCGTAATACTTAAAGCTGCGGTAGATAAAACCACACAGACACAGATCAAAGGAACGCTAGACAACGAGACTAGAACGGTTACGTTTTTAGGAGACTTCAAAGCTACAGAATATGTGCGCATGATAGTCACGAACACATCCGTAGTCTTAATCAGGCTCATAGATAGTTTCAATCTAAACAGTGCTGTAGCAGATTTGGGGTTTTTAACCTCAGCTAACCAGGCTGAAGAGAATGCAGGCACAACAAACACTAAAGCGACGACTCCTCTGACGAATAAATCAGCTTATTCAGAGAGGGTAAATGGCGCAAGCAGTTCTAACTATCTAGCTATTGAAACCAGCCAAATAGGCACAGCGCGAAATGGCTTAATGACACCAGCGGACAAACAAGCCATACAGGACTTCAACCTAGACAACATTAAAATAACATCAGATTCAAATGTGGCGGTTTTGAACTGGCAAGACGATGTAAACAATGCCGACAATTTCCTAGCAAACTACGTAGATGTTGCTCCTCCTGCAGGTAAAACAATAGCAGATTTGAAAGGGTTCATGGCTTCACATTCTAGGGTCAGGTTTGACGGCGACGTAAATGATGACGACTACATGTGGTGCCGCTGGGCGTTGTACCCAACAATTAACCCGACGAGTGTTAGAGTGATATGCGGAGCCACTGAATTAGAAGAGCCTCCAAGACTCAACTATTTAGGAATATGGATATAATAAATTCACAATGAAAACACTAAAAACCTTACAAGTCCCTCAAGACGGAAACGATTTATTGTTTCCAGATGGCCAAATATTAAATGAAACCATAACTAACCAGGGTACTCCTGTGGTCAGGGAACTGTATGGAGACATAATAACCAACGTATATAAAATAGTCAGAGATGCTGGATTAGTATTCAACGGGAATGAAGATAACGAGGTCAACGGTTACCAGCTCTTGGACGCTCTTAAGCTTTTCGTGAATAATCTGAATGATAAAAGGCAAGTTCTAACTGTGTCTTCTCAAAGCATTTTAACGGGCTTTAACTTCGATGTTCTTCCAGACGAATACATCTTCATAGGAGTCTTGTCAGACGCTTTAAGTTCTTCTGAGGTATATAACATGGTAAGCGGAAACGGTGGCGCTCTGTCAATCCCAGTGAACTCAACTAGCGATATCCAAGCATCTTCAACAGTTTTGATAGTTTTAAACCGCGCGGGAACAACTGTTGTTGATCTTAGTTCGGCTGTTTCGGGGGACGTATCGGTGAATGCTTCTTTCGGAACACCTTTAAGCTTCAATGAAAGCACAAAGGCTTACTATTTTAGAAAAGGTATAATATTCAATGATTTCCCTAAGTCTTTTTCATTAGAAGGACCTATTGCTGTTCTTACTTCTAACAACAGTATAGAGGTGTTGGAGGTCATCTTTTTTAAAGGAAGAGCAATATGCTTGACAATTGACACTGTATTAACCTCATATAGGATCTTTTCATTTTTAGAAAGCTCCAACATGACTTTAGAAGGAGAAGTCACTTTTACTAAAACCGACGGCACTGACAATTATCCTTACATGTATTGCGACGGGAGTTTCATTTACTTTACTAATTCAGCAGGATCAGTGAACAGTAGTGCTAATAACAATGACGTGTCCAAGCAAAATTTTGATGAAAATACTTTGACGCTCTCTGAAGTTAGTTCTTTCTCTATAGATTCTAGCTTTCAAAAAACTACGAATGTGTTCGTGGATTCCAATAGTCAACTCCTGTACACTTTTATCCAAAATGTCCTAACCTCTTACCCGATGAATGCTTCTGCAGGGACTCAAATTGGTTTCTTTCCAGGTATAGACGGGATTGTTTTTAAGTTGGGCGGATCTACTTACTATTCTAATGGAAACACTTCTACCAAATGGCAGTACTAAATGTTAACACTAAAGAGCTTATTGCATATTCAGCTAAGTTGGAAAAGCTAAACAGATCTGCTTTTCCAAGCGCTGTTCGTAATACTCTGAACGAAGCAGCTTTCACTACTAAAAAGAATATTCCAGTCCATGCTGCGGGAAAATTCGTGACTAGACGTAAAACGTTTTTCAAGAAATTTTCAAGAGTTGAAAAAGCTAGCGGGTTCAATATAAATTCCCTAGTATCTAAAGCTGGGATAGACTCGTCTGTAGGTCAGGAGCTTCTAAAGAACTTAGAAGCTCACGAAGAAGGGGGGAAAATAGTAGGACGTAAGATAGTTCCTCATGACGAGGCTAGAACGTCAAATAGTTCGGGGAAAGCAGTACGCTCTAGAAACTATGCTAATAAAGTAGCCGCCCACAATGCTTCTAGAGCTTTCAAGAGCCATTCAGGATCAGGCAGCAGTAAATTCGTAGCCGCAGTTTTTAGCACTGTGAAAGCAGGAAAAAGAAATATGTTTCTGGCTAGCGGAAAAACTAAAGGTAAAAGCATAGGAATGATATATTCTGTAAAAGGTCTCAGTAAGAATGTGAAAACAGGAAAAGTACGTTTCAAACTCAAGAAAATCTACACTGTTAGGAGATCTCCTGACAGTTCAGTGTCAGGTAAAGGGTATGTTAGATCATCTGCAATAGCAGCGTCTGAAAAAATGAGTTTTAGTTTCAAAAAACACGCAGAATTTCAATTTTTAAAAGCTTTAAAATGAGTTGGGTAGACAGGTTAAACGATATATCTTTCACCATTACGTGCGGAGACGGTAAAAAGTACAGCCCATTATGGAAAAGCGGTGAAAAATCTAAAGATTTCAACACTGCAAAATATGAATTCATAAATTCTCCTGGGTCTCTCATTGAGCGTCGACAACCTCAAAGCAACTTATACCCTTTAGTGTTTTGGTTTCAAGGTATAGATAACATTGAGCAATGTGATAGATTTGAAGAATCTGCGAATGATAACAGAGCGTGGACAATAGAACATCCTTTTTACGGTACTTTAAAAGGGCAACCAGTAAAGTTGAAAAGAAAGGACACAAGCTTCAATGTCACAGAAGTGAATATAGATTTTTGGGAGAGCATAGAAGGAGAATTTCCAGAAGATGAAATTTCAATACAGGATCAAGTTCTCGAAAAAGCTTCTGCAGCTTATGAAGCGTCATTGGTTTTTTTCTCTGAGAATTCTTCTCCTAGCTCAGAAGATGTAGGAGCTGTCAAAGAGAATGTAGCATTAGTTTCTTCCAAATTCAAACCTGATAAAGATAGTTTCAACGACTATATTAATGTTGTCAGTGCGTCGTCAGCTGCAGCAGATCGTATATCTGTAGACACAAAGGATTCTTTCGAAGCTATTCAAGGAATTCTAAAAAGCCCAGCATTTTTCAACAGCAGTTCTTTCTCAAAGCTTGAATCTTTCTTAAAAGCATACACAGACCTGAAAATTCCTCAAGCATCTCTATTCAATAAATACGACTTTGAAGCACAAGCAGCCACTGCAATAGCAGCGACATGCATATCTGTTGTAAACCCACAAGAGGGCGACTATGTGACAAGAGGAGACATTGAAAGAGTAAGCAAAAAGCTATCTGATTTATATGGAGACTATCTGCTAACTTTAGATTCTTACCAAGTAGGTATATATGAAGTTGAAACAGCGTGGATGCCTACAGTTCAGATACAGAATGTGCTATCTGACTTAGTTTCATTCACATCTAGATCTTTGTTTTTACTATCATTCAATGCAAGACAAGAAAGAACAATAGAATTGAAAAAGGATTCCAATCTCATATTGATAGCCCATAGGTTTATGGGACTTGATGTAGACGACAAAAACATAGAAGCATTAAGAAAGATAAATGGTATAAAAAACAACGAACTTTTCAAACTGAAGATAGGGAGATCCATTAAATATTTTGTGTAATGAAAATAAAAATAAGAGGGAAATTCTTCAAGTTTTTTAGCAGCTTATCAATAAACTACAAATTGGATTCTGTAGGGTCTACATTTTCTATAAAAGCAAGATTTGACCCCGACAACTTAGAACATAGATTTATTTTTAAGCCTCTGACTTACAACCTCATAGAAATATACACTGATGCAGGAGAGCTTTTGTTGACAGGGTACATTGTTTCACACAGTTTTCAAAGCTCTAAAAAAGATTCTCTTCAAGTATTGAGCGGCTACAGTAAGCCTGGAGTTTTAGAAGACTGTTCTGTGCCTTATAGCCTATACCCTCTAGAGAGATCCAACGTTTCGCTAACTGAGCTAGCTGAGAGCCTCGTGTCTGAGTTTGGAATATCCGTGAAAGTAGATAGTTCAGTACAAACCGATATGAGTCTACAGTATGCTAAAATCGCTGCTGAACCTACAGAGTCGATCAAAGCTTTTATTTCTAAATTAGCTTCTCAAAGGAATGTAACTCTGAGCCATACTCAAGATGGGAAACTGTTGTTTTTTAGACCTGGCGATGCAAGTAGCCCCAAAGCTTCTTTTTCAACTACAAATACCATTAGCATGGCGTTAGATGTCAATGGGCAAGGTATCCATTCTAAAATAACAGTTATCGGACAACCAAGCAAAGACAATGTATCTTTAGCTCCAGTAGACGAAGCTGTAAATCCTATAGTGCAACTGATTAGCAGGAGAACAGTTAAGACCCTATCGTCAGGAACAGAAACAGATACTAAAAAGGCGGTTGACAATGCTTTATCTAATGAACTGAAGAACATATCTTTCGTCGTCACGACTAACAAGATAGACGTAACTTTAAAATGCGGAGATATAGTAGAAGTGCAAAACAAATACCTCTCTTTATATAGAAAGAGTCGGCTGATGATAGCTTCAATGTTGGTGTTAGAAAACAACTCTTCTGAAACTATGACATTGAGTTTGGTTTTGCCTGAAACATTTAATGGTAAAAAACCTAAAAACATATTCGAAGAATGATAACTTTCAGTATAGTAAAAGATATCTACATAAGAAAGTTCCGTAGGATATTGAAAATACAACAATACGGAGCAAAAACAGCAGACCAAGTCTCAAGCTTCGGGGATGATTCAGCGCCTATTAAGGACATGATAGCTATATATGCGAAAACAGCAGAGGTAGGAGATGATATTATTTTAGGCTACTTGAATAAGAACCAAGTGTCTCAACCAGGAGAAAAAAGGATATTCAGTTTAAAAGAAAATGGCACGGTTTCCTTTTCTGTCTACCTTAAAAAGGATGGCACTTGCGAAATAGGAGACGGAGCCACTGACAATGCCGTACGATATAGTGCCTTAAAAACTGCTTTTGATGAATTGAAGAATAATTTTAATACCTTTGTATCTGTATACAATGCCCACGTGCATATAGCTGCAGGAGCGAACACTACTCCCCCTGGAATTCAAGGGCAGGTTTCTGCAGCAGATATAACGGGGGCAAAAATCGACCAAATTAAAATTTTATAACTATGAGAGTACTTAAAGACTCAGCAGTGTTGCTTTTAGCAATTATGGGCATATTGAGTGATATAAATTGGATGGATATACCATTTTGGGCATTCATATTGGTTTTCATGCTCTATGCTATGTTTAGAATAATAAGCATCGCTTTTCCTGAAAGGGATTTCAAATACTTAGTAGGAAAGCGTAAAAAAGCTGAATAGTGAATGCTGTAGACTTTCCTGAAGTTTTCAAGGTCCCCGAAGGCATCAGCTGCATTGCTGTATGGTATTTCTATGGAGTGGTATCTCTAGGAACAGTCATAGTGTTCGGGTTAATTTCGGACAGGAAAATGATGCTTAAAAGAGTGTTAGCCAAAGAAAAAGATCATGTCCAAGCCGTATCTGCTCACAGGGACGACCTTAAGAACCATACAAAAATGCTGAATGACATAGCAGATGTTAAAACGAATTCAGTACTATCAAACTTAGAAAATCAACTAGCCAGACTTGAAACATTGGAGGCATCATCGAAGAAAGTTTTCGATGCTGTTTTATCAACCTTAAACAAAAAATAAGCAATGAGAAGGTCTGACAACACAACCTTAGAAGAAAAAAAAGAAATTGAAAATATAAGGGAAAGAAATAGAGTGATCTATGAATTGGTTCTGTCTTTTTACATTGAGAGAACTATAAAAAGGTGTTAGAATCTGAAAGCTAAAACACCTTTAATTTTAGATTCCTTTAAGTTGGTGAGATCCATTTCTAGTCCTGTGCCTATTAAGAATCTCCTTTTAGAGAGATACACCATTAGGCTAAGACCGCTCATACCGTATCCGGGTTGATACGAAAACGAAGAGCCTAGATACCTAACATTCTCCCTAACAGTTTTAGTGGTTGTAGTATTGTGTGTCTTTAAGCTTACTTTTCTGTTACTTATACTCTTAGCTTCTATAGTAGAGGTGACTATCCCGTTTTTTAGGCTGTCCACATAAGTGTATTTCATATAACCTGCACTTTGATTTGAAGCCACATAGCTTTTCTGTGCTTTTTTTATGGTCAGTATCTTGTTCTTCTTTTTAAGGTTCTCAATAGGCTCGATGCTGATAGGAACAGTGTTTAAAGATTCATCGCAGACTTCTACTATCTCTACGACTTCTTTTATCACTGCTGTGCCTTTTGAACCGAATAAAAAATCAGAAGAAAATAAACCTACGATAAAAGCTAGAAATAAAAAAGCTAAGTATATGAAAGTTGTTTTAAACATATAGAATAGGGGGTTAGTTAAAGATTGAAAGAATCTACCTGTTGATCTTTTTACTGAATTCAATAGCGCGGTTCAAATTAACGAGACGTTCTGACAGTATTTTATTACTGTATTTGAGCCTCTCTATTTTCGTATTGTTTTCTTCTATAATCCCTTTGCAGATTTCAACTCTCCGATTAGCTAGAAAGATCGAAGAAAATAGAAATATGTTAACCGAAATAAAAAGGGCTAGGACTAGTGCTTTTGTCTTATTTCCCATCACAGCTTATACGTATAAATCTAGTTGGAGATAGCTCTTTAGCAAATTGGTGGTCTAAGCAGTCATCAGAGTAGTAATAAGATTCACCTGTATAGTTGTTTTCTTCGAATTCGTATACGAAAGCTGTGCATTCGCAGAATTGACCTCTTTCAGTGCATGAAAACATCAAGAAAAAGAAGAGTAGTAGAGGTAGTATTTTTATCATTTTTATCATTTTTATCATTTTTATCATTTTTTTTATTGTTAGTAGTAAATATAACGAAAATCCGCTAGTGTTTTAGATGTTTTTCATTTATGTATCTTTAAGTATACTGTAAAAGTAAAACAATTTTTCTTTATAGAAAACTATTTCTATAAAAAAGTGATACCTATTTAGCCATTTTTAAAAGCTGTACTACAGTTTCCGAGAGAAACAGCAACATATCCGTGTATTTAATCGAAATAGAAGCATAGAATTTTACAGCGCATCCCGAATTGTAAAATTTATAGTAGACTCTCATTTCCTGCTCTTTGTTATCTATGAAACTTACCAATAAGGCTTGCCTTTTAGGAAATTTGTCTTTCAAATACATTTCTATGATTTTTTCCATGGTAATTCGTATTTTTTAGTGTTATCTACTATTATTTCATCTACAGTCCCTATCTTTTTATAGTAAAATTCAGCTGCATTTTCATACCAGGAAATTTTCAATGCTTCTTGAGCTATCGCTTCGCCCTCTTTTCTACCTATTCTTTCCCTGTATTTATCAGCGGTCATTTCGCAGAAAGTCATAACAGCAAGAGTGCCGTAAACTCTTTCATATTTTACGATTGCAGTTAATCTGTTCCGCGCATAATGTATTGCATCTCCTTTCTCGTTGTAACATTTTTTGACACTCATTTAGTTGGGTTTTTTATAGGTGAAGTTTTAAAATTCTTGTGTAGACTTCCGTTTTAGAAAATGTCTGTGTATTTTCTCATTCTTGCTTTGACAGCCTCCATTAACCTATTTTGGTTATTGTTTTTAACTCTTTCAGAGTTCACTACATCCATGTCGTGCGTCCCTTTTATTATTAGCTTGTTTATAATTACAGGTTTCGTCTGCCCTTGTCTGTGTAGCCTAGCGTTGAATTGCTGCTCTAGCTCTAGTGACCAGGTAGGCCCAAACCAAAGAATGTGGTTTCCCCCATCTTGAAGATTCAGTCCATGCCCTCCTGAAGCTGGGTGCATTATCATTACCTGTATCTTGCCAGCATTCCAGTCGGTTATGTGTTGCTCTGAAGACAGTTTCACGGGATTATACTGCTTCAATGCTTTCATTAGCCTTTCTAAGTCGTGTCTGTAAGAATAAGCGATTAGGACAGAATTACCGTTGGCTTCTTCTACTATATCCTTAGCTGCATCTATTTTCAAATTATGCAGTTCATGCCAGTTTTTGTCTTCATCATACATTGCCCCATTACAGAATTGCAAAAGCTTATTAGACAGAGCAGCTGCATTAGCAACGTCTATGTAGTTGACGGCTTCTTCGGTACCTTCTAGATCGCTCTCTATTGAATTTAACAATTCCATGCATCTGTCTCTTTCGAAACTGTCATACTTTTTTTTCATCTCAGGGCTAAAATCTAGCTCTATAATGTTGTCTATTCTTTTAGGAACGTTTAAATAGTCTTCTGCTTTCATGCTTATGCAAATATCGTTTATTCTCTCATATATTTGCCGTTCTCCACCTTTTACAACATTGTAATTGAACACTATTTTACCGTTGGTCTTACCAGGCTTGAAGTACATTTCTCTATATTGAGACACAAACTTTCCTAGCCTCTCTCCTCGGTCTAGGAGATATATCTGCGACCATAAATCTGCTAATCCGTTAGGAGCAGGCGTCCCTGTAAGTCCTACAACTCTTCTGAAACAGGACTGAATAGGTTTCAAAGCTTTGAACCTTATAGACTTCGGGTTCTTAAAAGAACTTAGTTCGTCTATGACAAGCATGTCGAAAGGGAGCCTGTTTCCTCCATAGAGACCGCACAACCAAGCAATGTTATCTCTCCCTATGGTGTATATATCAGCATTGTTTTTCAAAGCTTCTTTTCTTTGTTTGACATTCCCAATAACTCTAGATATTTTTAGGTGGCTAACATGCGACCATTTTGCACATTCTGACGACCATACATTTTCAGCGACCCTCTTAGGTGCCACGACAAGCACGCTTGATATATCTAAATCTTCATACATCAACTTATTTATCGCAGTCAATGTGGATATTGTCTTTCCTAGACCCATGTCTAGAAATAAAGCGCAGTTTCTATTGCGTATAATGTGTTTGACTGACTCTTTCTGGTAGCCATGTAATTTTTCTTTACTCAGCATTTGCATATTCCATCACGATTTGTTTAACTCTGCTTTTTGTTTCTATGATCTCTACTCTGAATCCTAGGTTTTTTAAAACTCTATGAACTATGAGCTGTATTTTTCTAGGCTTCTGGTTAGTTGTCTTCACTTCAGCAAAAAAAACCTTGCCTCCAGGAATTAAGCATATCCTATCAGGGAGTCCGTTCATGTGAGCTGATAACATTTTTATGCATCTTCCTTTGAGATCTTTTTCTATGGATTTCTTCAAGAACGCTTCTACAGATTTTTCACTTTCTATATTTTTCATTTGATCCTGATATAGTACTTTTGTTTCCCGTAAATCTTGAAGTTTTTAGTTTTTCCAGATTGCTCCCAGTTTTCAAGCCCTCTCATGAGGTCGTTGATTTCTTTAGTATTGTATCGGCTCATGTCTTGTTTAGCTTTACCTAGACATTCAACCCATATTTCTGCGATACATACTTTTCTTCTTGGCTTTCCGCTACGCTCATTTGATCTCTGTTCTAAGAACATTCTTCTTTCTATTTCATCCAACTTTTCCCAGTTATCAGGCAGTAATGTATTTAGATACTCTTCTACTAGGCCTAGTCTTTCGTCCACTTCACAGTGTTCTATTCTTTTACCTTGAGCTATTTCTTCAGCAAGAACACTTAGGTATAATGTTTCTCCTAGATCGAACAATGTTTTAGCTTCTGCCCATATTTGGTTTATTTCTTTAGAGTCTTTTAATAGACTCATTAGTTTAGGGTTTTCAGTTATTTTCGTCTCTTGCACTTTTACAGGCATGAATCTTCTGTTCCCTGAAGGATCTTTAAGAAAGTCATATTTGTTGGTAGTAGCCACAAAAACACATTGCCTAGGATATGTCTCAGAGACTCTACCATAAGCAGGTCTAAAAGTGTCTATCTGCTTTGAAATGAAATGTTTTGTAGCTTCTACATCAGCTTTTCTAAGCCCTGAAAGCTCTGCCATTTCTATTAGCCATGATCCCTGTATTTGCTCTAGTGCTTCTTTCCCCTGAACAGTCATGAAAGTGTCTGAAAACCACTCCCCGCCCAGAGATGCGAAAAATGAACTTTTTCCTGTACCTTGTTGTTGGCTGACTAGTGTTAGGACTAAATCGAATTTGCATCCTGGTTTGAATATTCTAGAAACAGCTCCTACCAAAGTCTTCCTTATAGCTTCTCTAGAATACTGGTTGTCCTCAGCTCCGAAGAAATTGATCAACAAATGATCAATTCTTTTTTTACCGTCCCATTTTAAAGACTCCAAAAATTCTCTGATTGGATGAAAGTGATTCCTTTCAAATTCCAACGCCATGCTGTCTTCTATTTTTAAGCTGCTTGCTATCCTATAGAAGCTTTCTATGTAGTTCCTAACTCCAGAATAGTCTACATTTTTAACAGGTTCAGGTTTTTTTATTTTTCTCCAAGGCATACTACCGAAAACATATCTTTTACCATCAAAATCATTTTGCTTAAACAACCCTTTTAATCTAGGATCTTTGGAAAATATGATGTTGAGATTTGTAGCTGAGGATATGAAGTTTCCTTTTTGGTCTACTTCTAGAGACCTCATCCACTCGGTCTCTATACTTTCTTCTTGTACTTCTTCAATGTAGCCATCATCGAATTCATATTGAGACTTAGAAACAGTTTCAAGGGCTATAGTATCTCTTACTTTATCATTCGCTAAGGCTAGCTTTTCCATAGCGCTGAAACTAGGGCTTTTGCTTACATAGTTTATATCTAAGTCCAAATGGCCGAAATTGTGTATTCTAACTAGGTCAAAAGAGTTACACAGTTTGCCACTACAAGGATCAGTGCTATGGTGAGAATAAGCAAATTTACCTTCGTATGTTACCAGACCACATGCAGTGCTACCATTAGCATAAGTGTACCGATCGTCAGATACATAAGAATAGGTGTCCCCTAAAAAAGTTTCTATAGCGTCTTCTATGGGGAAAGTTCTACAAAACGCGCCTATTATTCCTTTTTTCTCATTTGGGTCTTCTTGCGTTTTGCTTTCAGAATATATTTTTTCAGATATCGCTTTAGAGGTCGGCCACGAGCTTGAATCTTTCCAATCAATATAGGATTCTAAAATTTCATCAGCATCCACGAAAGGCCCATCCTGCATCTTGAAATAATACTCCGTGTCTCTAGGAGTCGACGGCCAATACATTAAACGGTTTGAATCGAACCCAGTATTGTCGAAAATTTCAATACCTATAAAACTAGCTATTTTTCTACTTATGGCTGAATATTCATCTTGAGTCACTTCTCGCGACAGAGGCATCACTAGCCTGTATCTGGGGCTATCCTTTGTCCATTTATGAGTGCCGTGCAAAACAGCAGCATTGTTCAATTGCATCTTTAAGTCTTCCCACACTTCAGAGTGCGCAAAGTCGTCTATGTCTAGAGTAATTAGTTGCCTATGTACAACATTAGCCATTCCTCTTTTACCACCTCTAAGATATGCTCCAACGTATGCACCTACATCTTTTATAGTTTTTTGGTCGTTTTTATTAGATGCCATGAACTCTTTGTGAGTCTCATTAGTAAATATGGTTTTCTTTAATCTTTCAACAAAGTCAGACCATGGCATTCTTGTATTTTTCCAGCTTTTTGAGTTAGAGCTTCTTCCTATAGCGACGTCCAACATTTTGTCGAATTCAATCATGCTTGATTCTTTTTAAAAGTTACAACATATCCGTCTTTATAGCAGTAAGATTTAAGATTCCTAGCTATTGTGAAGTTCTCGCTATCGTTATCACAATAAGGCACAACCAAGCGGTCTCCTTTTGAGGGGTCATAGGAATGAGGCTTTCTGCAATATGGGCAAAACACTTCCCCTTCTATATTAGCTTCAACTATTAGGTGTTTTACCTTTCTGACACTAGGCAGTTTGCTGTCTTTTGGGGTTTTTTCCCGTATCATCTTGAGCAGGCATGTAGCACCTTCTAAAAAAGCCGCTATCTTTTCTAGAGGGTCACGGTTGTTTTCATATCTTTTAAGTGCTATTTTTTTCAATTCCTTGATTGTTTTAGACTCGTTTATTTTAGGTTTAATATTTATCATCGATGTTAGTTAAGTTCCGCAATATATTAATCTTTTTTATAAAAAGGGGTGGTGTACCCATCGGCATCTAGAGGCAAGCCTATAGCCCATCCTATTTCTCCCCCCATTATATCGCACATGGTTTTTAGGTCTTCTTCTTTGCTTTCTGTCGGAGTCTCACATATGGCTTCATCATGAACATGCATGACTATATCAAAACCCGCTTTATCTAATCTAAGCATTGAGTCGGCTAGAATATCTCTAGCTATTGCCTGAACAGTGTTCTCTACAAATTTACCCCCATATGAATCTGTCCACCACCATTTTCTAGTTGTCTGATTTAACCCCTTATACTTCACTGATTCTGTTCCGAATCTGTTTTCTGATATTGTTGGACTTTGATAGCATAATTTTCTACCTGAAGGCAACTGTATTGTTAGAGTATCTCCATCGCTTTCAAAGATCAGATTTTTGTTGGCTGTTAAAACCAATTTTTTTCTACTTTTGACTGCTCTTACAACAAAAGCCTGAACATTTTTCCACAGTTTAACGATTTTAGGGTTCGATTTTCTCCATACCTTTACTATATTAGCCATTTCTGTCTCTGATAACCCCATTGCTTCGCCCCCCATTTCTTTGAGAGCATTTACCCCCCCTTGGTAACCTAGTGCTAGTTCTGCTACTTTTCCTCGGCTTCTTAGATCACTACCTTTAGTTATTTCCTCTATAGGAACTCCGAACATCATGGATGCAGAGGCTTCATAGATTTTACCGTGAGATGAAAATACATCGAGTCTCCATTTTTCGTCTGCTAACCAAGCGATAACTCTAGCTTCGATGGCACTAAAGTCAGCGACTGCTAAATGCTTACCCTCAGCAGCAACGAAAGCGGTTCTTGTAAGCTGAGAGAGTACATCTGAGACATCTTCGTATTTCTCTATGATGTTTTCGTAGCCTCCGTTTCTGACTAGATCCCTCGCTGTCTCTAAGTCTTTTAAGTTGTTTCTCCTTAAGTTTTGAAGTTGAACCATTCTTCCTGCCCACCTGCCTGTTCTGTTTGCTCCGTAAAACTGAAATAGGCCGTGAGCTCTATTGTCGTCGCAAGCGCATTTGATCATGGCGGCATATTTCTTAGTGGAGGTTTTACTAGATTTTACTCTTAGCCTGAGAACATCTTTGACTTCTTCATTGTCTGTTTCTACTATCAATACAGGTACACTGTCTTTAGTTAGCGATTTTACTTCCCTTCCCATTTTTAAGCCTAACCACTGTTTAAGCTGAGCAAGGCTATTAGGGTTGCTGAGGCCTGTTATTTCCCCAAGGCGTTTTTTAAGTCTAGAGATATGATCGTTGTCCAATGAATAAGCGCTATGAGCTAAAACTAAGTCGACTAAGATCCCTCTGTCATTTATTTTTTGATCTAGTAGGTAGTTCAATCTTTCAAAATCAGGTATTCTATATATCTGCAAAGCCTTATCTACCTCCCTTTCAGAGATGACATCGAAGTCGCAATATAGTATGAAATTTGACCATTTAACCAAGTTGTGGTACCATAAATTCCTAGACCTTTGACCGTTAGTTTTTGTAGGTTTACACGGAATGCAAAAATAGCGAATCAGTGACGATCCTGTTGTCATTTTGCTTTTCTCGCCTAGATTTAGAGCTTCAGAAACACCTTTCAGTGATAAAGGAAACCCACAATAAGCAGCTTTCACAGAGGAGCAATGCCACTGTTCTGCAGGAATGTTTAATCCTACTGCTTTAAAACAGGTCCTTTCAAATGAAGCGTTGTGTGCATGCTTTTCAACTTTAGGGTCTCTCAGCCTATCTAGGAAACTAAGGGGCATATGTTCACCTTCGGCTAGTTTTACCCTTTTCACTTCTCCATCATTGTTAGCATAACATATTAGAAGAATTTCAAAGTCTATAGATTCGCAATATTTGTAAACTCCTGACGTTTTTAGATCCACAGAGCTGAAAGTCTCTATATCTAAATACATTTTATCAGCCATCTACTGTTGTTTTTTAGCATGTTCTCCTACACATTTATGTTCTTTGTGGTCGAAAGCGACACAGAAGTTCTTAGCTTGTTTCAAGCTTATGAATCTTAAATTGTCCCAAAGACTATTATATATGATGTCTTTACGTACATGGCTAATGAAAACTGAAAAAGGAAGTGTTTTTGTATTGGTAATTCTTCCCACTATTTGGAAAGAATAAACATCGTTTTTTGCTACGTACTTTGAGGTCCTAAGGTCGACCATTTGGTGCTTAAAGTCCATGATTTTTTTTATAAGTTAGTTTTAATATAGCTATGTCTATAGCTTTTAGAAAGGATGGCAAGACTCGAACTTGCAACTTTAAGGAGAATTTCCCCCTAACGAGTTTACCTAGTTACTCTACATCCTAAATGCAATCTAAAGGGTTTTAGGGTCCTTTTCATGCTGGCACAAGAGATCTTACTAGGGTATGAGATTTCTTGTGCCTACTAACTAACTAACTTATTTACATTATATCATCTTCGTCTTCGAATCCGTCATCGAAGATGTCTTTTGCGTTTGTTCTAGGCCCTGAGAGCTTTTCCCCATCGCTAGTTTTCTGAATAGCATTCAACCCTACAGCGATGCCTTTGTTACCTGATGTGTTGAAAGCATAAAAGCTCAATGCTGCTCTACCAAAACACCCACTGTAGAATTCTTCGTCGGATATAATCTCTTCCCTATCCATGTCTAGAATTACAGGCTTAGTTTTTGAATTAGCATTCAAGAAATAAGCACCTTCGTAATTCTCATCGTCTGGTCTTTCTTCATCGCCATCTCTCAACGGGTTTTTGTAGACTTTAGGTATTTTTCCACCTAGTTTCTCTTTTCCTTTCAATAAAGCGGCTTCGATTGCAGCTTTTATTGTTTCTAAAGTCTTAGTGTCACTCTTAGGTATAATAAGAGAAACGCTGTACTTAGGTGCTTGTCCTTCATGTGCATAAGGTTCGTGAACATGGGCATAGCTGAATCGGACTTTGCCAGTTTTGATTTCTGTACTCATTTTAATATTATTTTGATTGTTTTTAGTTATTATGTTGTAAATTTAAAATAAAATTTCTGATTATAAAAATTTTTTATAAGAAAAACTTATTTTTTTCACTGTTGTTGCTTTCTATTAAGCTTAAGCAAGAATTTATACCGACTTTGATCTCAGAAAAGATTTTAACGTTAGCATCGGAGGTGAAACTATAACCCTCCCGCACTTTAACCAGATCCTGTTTCAAATCTGCTAACTTTTCAACATCGTTTCTATTAAGTTTCGATTGCCTTTCAGCTTCGATCTTATCTAGGGCTTTTTTCTCTTCTGCTATCTTGCTTTTTAAGAGCTTTTCAGCTTCCTTTCTTTTCATAGTCTGCTCTAATACTTCAGCGTCAAAAGCTTTCTTTCTTTCTAGTTCTTTGACCCTATCATTTTCAGCTTCTCTTTTAAGTCTATCATTTTCAGCAGCCGTCTCTTTTGATCTCGCTTTATTCAAGGCTGCTATTCTTTCAGCTTCTTTATGCGCTTCCATTTGGTCTTCGTAGTCTTTTTTCTTAATAGCTAATAAACTACTGAATTCAATATCGTTCATCCTAGATAGGTCTCTTTCTTCAGCATCTTCTACGTAAAGGCTGAGCTTTTCAACCCTTTCGGATTGGACTATTTTAAGCCTTTCTGCTTCTAGGTTATCGAAATGCTTTTCAATCTCTTTCAACTCATCTTCCTGCTCCTTTATTGCCCATACTAAAGTGTTGTAGACACCCATGATGGCTTTGTCCTCAAGCTTTATGTATTCTTTCTGCTTGTCCTTCATCTTACCTGAAGCAATACGTACTTTTCCTATGTCTAATCTTAAACGTTTAGCTCGACCTATCAATTGCTCATCAGTCACCATTAATGCATCTACCATTATTCCGTTATACTCACTTTCAAAGTTTTTTAACATGGTGTACATAGGCTCGAAAGCGCTTTTTATTTTTTCTGCTTTTGATTCGGGTATGAGTTTTAAGCCCTCTTCCTGAATAATTAGTTTTTCGTTTGCCATTTTATTTATGTTTATAGATTTTTACTTGACTAGTTCTAGCCTCCATGCAACATCTGAATCAATATTAGAAATCCCAAAACCAAGCTCTTTACGGATAGCTTCTCTGAGATCTACTATACTGTCAGCCTTTTTAGTTTCTTTCCCCATATCCAGTGCTTCCTTGTATGCATTTAAGACATCGATTCCGTCACAACATAGTATGAGTTTATCATAGCATAAGGTCGCTTTTTCTTCTATTTCCAAGCGGCTCAAGATGTGTGGCCCCCGCTCGTAAGGTTTACGTTCCTCTAAGCTAGCAATACCATACTTTCTCTTGAAATACTCATTGACTACAACAAGTGCTTCTGTGAATGCTTCTAGCTTCATTTTATAGCTGTTCATGATTTGTTTTATTTATTTAAAATTTATTAAAGAAGTTGCTTCTTCCCAACTCTTTTGTTTTGAATGTGTGTATCGACCCCCATCGCTTTCGTGACCCGCATCGAGATCATGCTCAGCCACAACGATGATTTCATTGTTGTAGTTCTTGAACACTGCTACGAATCCGTATCCTTTTATCTTTCTGACTCTGCTTCCTATTTTTATTCCCATTTTCATCTAAAATAAATCCAACACTTTCTATATTTTGAAAAGTATTGTGTTATATTATTTAGCTTAATTTCTTTTTCCCCCATTTTTCAGCCATTTTAAAAGATTTATAATCTTTAGAATCTAAAACCTGTTCTTCCCCTTTGTAAACTTGTACGTACGTAGCCCTAAAAATAGGGGATTCATAACCAGTACAAGTTACAATGTTTACTTTTTTAGTTCCAGTTAAATTTTTTAAAGTTTTCATAATATGTTTGTTTTTAAGTGTACTGTAAAAGTAAAACAAATTTTCTTATTAAAAAAATAATTTCACTAATAAAGTGAAATTATTTTTTATTCTTTTTATCCTTTTTATCCTTTTTATCCTTTTAGAATAGCGCCTGTTAAGTCAGCGCCTGTTAAGTCAGCGTCTGTTAGGTCAGCGTCTGTTAGATTAGCTCCTTCTAAGTCAGCATCTGTTAGATTAGCTCCTGTTAGATTAGCTCCTGTTAGATTAGCTCCTTCTAAGTCAGCGCCTGTTAGATCAGCTCCTGTTAGATTAGCTCCTTCTAAGTCAGCATCTGTTAGATTAGCTCCTTCTAAGTCAGCATCTGTTAGATTAGCTCCTGTTAGATTAGCTCCTTCTAAGTCAGCGCCTGTTAGATCAGCTCCTGTTAGATTAGCTCCTTCTAAGTCAGCATCTGTTAGATTAGCTCCTCCTAAGTCAGCATCTGTTAGATTAGCTCTTGTTAGGTCAGCGTCTGTTAGATTAGCTCCTTCTAAGTCAGCATCTGTTAGATTAGCCCCTGTTAAATTAGCACCTGTTAGGTCAGCTCTTGTTAAATTAGCACCTGTTAAATCAGCATATGTTAGGTTAGCATCTTTTAAATTAGCACCTGTTAGGTCAGCGCCTGTTAGATTAGCTCCTTCTAAGTCAGCATCTGTTAGATTAGCATCTTTTAAATTAGCACCTGTTAAATCAGCTCTTGTTAAATCAGCACCTGTTAGATCAGCTCTTGTTAGATTAGCACCTGTTAGATCAGCTCTTGTTAGATTAGCACCTGTTAAATTAACGTATATTAAGTCAGCGTATATTAAGTCAGCGTCTGTTAGGTCAGCACCTGTTAGATCAGCTCTTGTTAGACTAGCACCTGTTAGGTCGGCCCGTTTTCCGTTTTCTTTATTCAATATCCAATTTTTATGATCCAATAAAATTGTATCTAATTCTTTACCGTTCATGATTTGTTTGTTTTTTTTAAAGTTTTCATAATATGTTTGTTTTTAAGTGTACTGTAAAAGTAAAACAAATTTTCTTATTAAAAAAATAATTTCAATAAAAAGGTGAAATTTATTTTTATGTCTTATCCATCTTCAATCATTAAAGGTTTTATAATTCTCTTTGATCCAAATTTTAAAGTCTTCGAACCTTGCTTGTATTCTAATGCAATTTGACCTCATGGGGCAGTAGCAACCTCTATAAGCAGAGCTGTTGTCTTTTTCCATTTGTATATTATGCTTTCTACCGAAGGAAATAAATATAGCATTCAAATGAGCATCGACCGACTTAAAAGTCTTTCTAGCTGGTTTCCCTAGATCGTATCCAGAGTTATTTATCCATGTTATTACGACATTGTAGGCTCTTATGCTGTCTCTTACCCCCATTACTGTTTTGTTTTGTTTTGTTTTGTTTTGTTTTGTTTTGTTTTGTTTTGTTTTGTTTTGTTTTGTTTTGTTTTGTTTTGTTTTGTTTTGTTTTGTTTTGTTTTGTTTTGTTTTGTTTTGTTTTGTTTTGAATTGTTTTTTAGTTATAGTACCGTATCAACATGCTTCGCATTTCGAGAGTCGTATAGCGGCTAGCGTCATAACATTTGAATCTGTGTTCAATACCATCCCCTAAATCAGCTACCTTGCCATCTATGTCAGCAGTAGTTAGATTGTGGACTCCTGACCCCACGAGTTGTCCGTCTACGTATCTTCCAAATACACATTTCAATGCAGGCTGAATCCCGCTATCTTGCTCATAATCTGATGGGTTCAGGCTGTCTTCTGAACAGCTTGCAAGAATCAACAATGTAAATAATAAGATTAATTTTTTCATTTGTAATTGGTTTTTAAATTAGGTTTTTAAATTAGGTTTTTAAATTAGGTTTTTAGATTGGTACATCAATGCTATGATCGTGGCCATGAACACAGCACCTACTATAAGAAGACTCACTATACAAAAGCTTATGATTTCTCGTACGCTGATTTTCAATTGCACAGGCGGTATAACGCTATCTAGTTTATGTTTCTTAATGTTAAGAGAATTATCTACTGAAACATTTACTGATGTTCTTCTTGCGGCTGAGGGTGCGCCAATGCCATTCCTGAGATGGTATTCTACCAATGTGCTTCTTATGGAATTCATATTCATGGTTTTTTAGGTTTTTGCAGCTTTTTAAATCTACCTTCTAGAGAATTAGACAGACCAAGGCTCATCTCATCAAGCTTTTCTAGTATTTCCTCAAGTTGCTCTATTTCATTTTTAGGTCTAGGAGAGTTTATAGGGACTGCGAATAATATTGCCCCTCTACCAGAAAGAGGAGAAGCTGTTAGCTCACTAACTTGCTTCTCTATTCTTTTTACTGTTTTTTTTAGCCCGCTAACTTGCTTCTCTATTCTTTTTACTCTTTTTCTAGCTTTTTTCAATGTTTAAAATTTTTAACGTTTAAATATTAGTTTTTACCAAAGATTCAAAGTGGCTTTTCTTATAGCTTCTTTTTCCTTCTTAGATAGGTTTCTTTTCAAAGTGTCTGTTTTCTGAGTTTTCATAATATGTTTGTTTTTAATTATACTATAAAAGTAAAACAAATTTTCTTATTAAAAAAATAATTTCAATAAAAAGGTGAAATTTATTTCATTTGTTCTCAGTCCTTGCTGCTTTCGCCTTTAAATAAATTGTGAGTCATAATTTTATATACTCAACTTTTTTATTCTCTAAAATGGAATTAGCGAAAGATTCGTTTTGCTCTTTGAAATTCTCGTTAAGCATTTCAAAATTTGAAAGGTCCGTTTTGAAATAGAACCCCCTGTAAAACCTATGACTATTGATCCTAGAACGCACCATCATACTAGACACGAACTCTAGATCTGAAGGAGCTTTAAGAACTTTAAACATCTCTGCAAAATTAGAACCCTCCTCGGTTCCTATTACCCCAAAAACTAGCAGTTCGTCTTTTAAAGTATTTTTCTCTTCTTGTCTCCTGTTTATTTCTCTTAATAAATCTACAGTGTTCGCTTTTGATATGTCCATGTTTATTCTATTTATTTATTTATTTCAATCTGAGATCCTTTTCTTTGATCAGCAAAAGAGCATTGGTAAGCGGTATCGTTAGTCTATTTTCCCAATGAGATCTTCGCAAGCATCACTGAATTTTATATTTGCAAATATAGAATAGGCTTTTATGATTTCTAAAGAACGACGTTCTATATATCTGATTTTTTCGCTTATATTCTCAACCCCTAGATCGTTTCTCAATGCTTTAGCTACCACTAGTTCTGTAGATTTCAAACCATGTAGCTTTTCTAAAGTTCTTAATGACCATTTAGCTTTCTTAAGGGCTTTTTTTCTTTCTTCTTCCATAGTGTATATTAGGTTTTAAATTGATTTTAACCACATTTTAAACTTTTCATATTTAAAGCTGTGTTATTGTTCATTATTTCATTATTTCATTATTTCATTATTTCATTATTTCATTATTTTTAAATACGTTTTTAAAGCTTCATAAACTGCTCTTATTCTTTTAAAGTCTTCTGTATCTCTTTCGGTCTCATAAATCCTATCACTTTCAAAAAAAGAATCCCAATCCTCTATAGTTTTTTCTTTACATCCTATTATTATTAAGTCATTTTTATAAGATATCTTCCACTTACAAAAAACAGAAATACTTGCTCCTGTTAGATCAGAACCTATTAAAACAGCACCTGTTAAATTGGCTCTTGTTAGATCAGAACCTATTAAAATAGCATCTGTTAAATCAACATATGTTAGGTTAGCATCTTTTAAATTAGCACCTGTTAAATTAGCTCTTATTAGATCAGCTCTTTTTAGACTAGCTTTTGTTAGATCAGAGTCCATTAAATCAGCTCTTGTTAGATCAGCTCCCGTTAAATTAGCTCCTGTTAAATCAGCTCTTGTTAGATTAGCTCCTGTTAAATTAGCTCCTCTTAGATTAGAATTCATTAAATTAGCGCCTGTTAAATCAGCTCTTGTTAGATCAGAATCTATTAAAATAGCACCTGTTAGGTCAGAACTCGTTAGATCAGAACCCATTAAAATAACACGTGTTAGATTAGCATCTTTTAGATTAGCATCTTTTAGATTAGTACCTGTTAGGTCAGCTCTTGTTAGATTAGCTCCTGTTAAATTAGCTCCTGTTAAATTAGAACATCTTAGGTTAGCACTTCTTAGGTTAGAACCTGTTAGATCAGAATCTATTAAAATAGCACCTGTTAGATCAGCTCTTGTTAGATCAGCTCTTTTTAAATTAGCACCTGTTAGGTCAGCTCTTGTTAAATTAGCGCCTGTTAAATCAGCGTATGATAGGTTAGCATCTTTTAAATTAGCACCTGTTAGGTCAGCCTGCTTTCCGTTTTCTTTATTCAATATCCAATTTTTATGATCGAATAAAATTGTATCTAATTCTTTACCGTTCATTATTGTTTTTTTTATTTCAAGGATTTACAGAAATACTTACTCCTTTCAGATAAGTATGTCTTAGGTTAGCTCATTTTAAAATAGCACCTGTTAAATTAGCACCTTTTAGGTCAGAATCTATCAAAATAGCACCTATTAAATTAGCTTTTGCCAGATCAGAATTTATTAAAATAGCATCTGTTAAATTAGCTTCTTTTAAATTAGCGAATGTTAGGTTAGCACCTATTAAAATAGCACCTGTTAAATTAGCTCTTGTCAGATCAGAATCTATTAAAATAGCTCTTGTTAGGTCAGAATCTTTTAAATTAGCACCTTTTAAATCAACTCTTGCCAGATCAGAATTTATTAAAATAGCTCCTGTTAAATTAGCTTCTTTTAAATCAGATCCTTTTAGGTCAGAATCTTTTAAATTAGCACCTTTTAAATCTGCTCCTTTTATATTAGCCCTTGTTAGGTCAGCAGACGCTAAATTAGCCCTTGTTAGGTCAGCAGACGTTAAATTAGCTCTTGTTAGGTTAGCGAATACTAGGTCAGAATCTATTAAAATAGCTCTTGTCAGATCAGCTCCTTTTAGGTTAGCTCTTGTGAGATCAGAATCTATTAAAACAGCTCTTGTTAAATTAGCGAATGCCAGGTCAGAATCTATTAAAATAGCTCTTGTCAGATCAGCTCCTTTTAGGTTAGCTCTTGTGAGATCAGAATCTATTAAAACAGCTCTTGTTAAATTAGCGAATGCCAGGTCAGAATCTATTAAAATAG
>Ga0307934_1000473_pt1:5000-30319 | contig 30319 bp, 23 predicted proteins | sample OrgLakmetageno90_FD_201838 | JGI IMG/M metagenome (GOLD analysis project Ga0307934, IMG submission 201838) | Saline water microbial communities from Organic Lake, Antarctica - #90 | ecosystem: Environmental > Aquatic > Non-marine Saline and Alkaline > Saline | place: Antarctica...
GAGCGGAGACAGAGCTCGCCGCCGACGATTTTATACTCGGTATGTGTCGCATCGATTTTGATTTCAGTGCTGGAAGTTGAGCGGCTGGTTGTTTGGGTGATTCCAGTTTCGCTCGTGCCAAAGGTTTGAATAAAGGCTGCGTCAGGAAAGGCGATTTTTAGTCGTGCTAATAAACTTTCGGGCATCGGTTCGGTGCCATAAGTGATGAATCTTAATGAAGAAAGGTCGTGTTTTTTATAGGCCTCGCTGATCAGTAGCAGGTTAAGAAAGGTAGGGGAGGTCGGCAGTAGGTGTACTTTTTCTTTTGCAATGGTAGCAGCTACCGAATCGGGTGATTTTGAATCTGGAATGACCAAGCAGGCACCGCTGGCTAATCCATTAAAAAGAGTATTCAGCCCTCCGATATGGTCGAAAAGAAGGAAAAGTAGAATTCGATGGTTCCGTACTCGTTTGGCTGCGAAGCTCTTCAGTAGAGTATCCGCATCGTGAACCATTGCTTTGGGTTTTCCTGTGCTCCCGCTGCTAAAGAGGATCAAACCCGCGGCTTGTTGCTTCACTAATTTTTGTATATAGGCATGGGGTTCTGACTTCGAATCCAAGTTTTGACACTGAACTGTAGCATCGCCTGCTTGTAATCTTTGGTTGGCGTTCGATTCTCGTATGCGCATTTCAATGGCTTCAGGTGGCATTTCAGAAATCGGTGCGACAATACACTTCATACTAAAAAGTGCCCAGAGTGTAGCAATGCCATCCAGGCTGTAGTCTGCTTCCAAGGTGACCGTATCACCTGCTTGAATACGCTTTTCGGTCAGCAGTCTTTTTACTTCCAGAATGCGCTGGTGGAGTGCCGCGTAACTGTAGGTCCCTTCAGAGCTAATCAACGCTGTCCGATCCGCATACTTGGCGAAGCGCTCGATCAAAAAATCCGACATGTCATTTTGCTTAGTTTTCAGTAACGCCTCCAAGGCGAAGCGTTTGTCCTGTGATGAAATTACTTTCTTCTTGAAGAAAGAAATCGATGCAGTTGATGACATCCTGCATGGTGCCTATTCGCGGGATAGCCTGGCGATTAATCAATTTTTGGAGGGCATCCTTGGGCACAGTTTTGATTAAATCTGTCTCGATTGGTGTTGGGGCAATTGCATTTACTGTGATTCCGCTGGAAGCCAATTCGAGCGCGGCTGTGCGTGTGAGTGACTCTATGGCAGCTTTACTCGCGGCATAGATAGCCTCTCCTTCTAAGTTTAAAGAGGTGGCAATGCTACTGAAGTTGATGATACGACCTCTGCGTTTCCGGCTCATTATTTTGGCGCACTCGCGCAGACAGTAGAACGCTCCGGCCACGTTTGTGTCTAATATGGCCTTAACCGTTTTGCCAGGAGTCAAAAGCAAGTGATTCATTGACGCGATCCCTGCATTATTGATGAGGGCGTCGATGGTTCCGTGTTCTTTTTTTATGGCGCGGACCATCGTTGTGACAGCGGACTCGTCGCTGATGTCGATTTTGTAATGCCTATAATTATCATGGCTGAGGTCATTAGCTTTACGGCTGCAACCTGCTACAGTCCAGCCAGTCGCTAATAAGTGCTCAGCGATTTGCCTGCCGATTCCTTTCCTGGTTCCTGTTATGAGTGCTACTTTATTCATGCGGACTCTTCAGCGACCAGTCGCTCAATATAATCGATACAGCTACCAACACTGCGGAAAGGAGAATGGGTCGAGCTCATTGCTTTTTCGTCTGCTAAGGTTATTTCGACTCCATGCAGTTCGCTTAACTTATCTTCAATTTCTGCGATGACGTTGACTAGGCCCATACTGTCAAGGGGACTACGTGCACCGAAGAGGCGCGTGCTCTCATCAACAGCATCTAGTCCTTCAATTTGAAAGTCCTCTCCAATCTCCTCAAGTGTTTCCAGTAAGAGCGCTTTTATCGTATCTCTGCTAATAGACATTATATAGGGGTTTCCTGCAGCTAACCCAAGAACTCAGTCCGAGTGGTTTGGTTGCTTTCATTTATATTTTCACGCTTAAAGACAGTCACAAGGGTTAAAGCGAGAATCTTTAAATCGAGCAAGCGAGAATGATTCTCTACATACCAGAGATCTAGCTCGAACTGCTGCTCCCACGAGATCGAATTTCGGCCGCTAACTTGCGCCCAGCCGGTGATTCCCGGCCGCACGTCATGCCGCTTGGCTTGTTTCGAATTATAACGATCAAGATAAGTGGTCGGTAGCGGCCTCGGCCCAACTAAACTCATTTCGCCCTTAAGAACATTCCAAAGCTCGGGCAGTTCGTCGACACTCGTTGATCTTAATAATTTACCCCAAAGCGTTAGTCTATCACTGTCTGACGCTGATCCAGGCTGCATCGTGCGGAATTTAATTATTTTAAAGGGGCGTGCTCGATAACCAGCTCTTTCTTGAGTAAAAAAAACCGGTTTACCCAATAAAACGATTTGGAGGCAGCAGATAATTACTAATAGAGGAAGGAGTAAACCTAATAATAAGAGTGCTAAGATAAAATCGATTGTGCGTTTCAATGTTAATTCTAAGCTCAGTTTGAAAATGTAAGTAAATGTGATTAACTGCGATCACATAGATGACTACAATACAGTCAAACTAAGCTTTAACATCAAACAAAACACACAATTATGATCTTAGACGCAAACCAACGCACATTTGCCGAATTTAATTTATCCCGCCTGCTGACTACTTGTTTCGGGCGTGGAAACGGAGAAAAGGTATGTATTTTAATCGACCTGCCAAATCCTTCGGACATCAAGGACTTTAAGTTTCTCGAAGACGAAACGCTTTCGATCCAGAACTATGGACATGAAATCTTTTATAAAGGTTTTAAAGAAGGCGGCCTAGAAGACATGAACTGGACTGGTGGAGACATCTTCGCCTACAAGGAAACTGGGGGGAGTAACCTCGACATGGATGATGAATGCTACGATCCCGACGGCACCTTGCTCAGCTTAGATAAGAACATTTACTCGAACTACGACATTATCCTGACGGTATCCACCTTTTCAGCGACCGCGCCGTTAACTGCAAAATGCAAAGAGTTTGGCTTTCGAGGCGCTACTTTACATGGATTGAATCAAATTATCCTCGCGACGGGTCTTTCGGTAAACTACGAAGAAGTCAGCGAAGAAGCTGAAAAGCTTCGCTTAGGACTGACCAAAGCCGACCGTTTTGAAATCGACTTCGAAGTTGAAAGCAAAGTGTATACACTGAAGTTGCATACCAATGGTCAAGAGGCTCAAAAAAGCCATGGTCTATGCCCTCCCGGTAAACCGGACGTCGCCAATTTACCCGCAGGCGAAGTCTACTTCGTCCCCGAGAGCGCGGAAGGCGTCTTTCCTTTCAAATACGAGGAAGGCACGGTTGGTTTATTGCACGTTGAAAACGGCCGTATCATAAAATCTCAGTTTGTTTACGGAGATTACGCCAAGATCGAAGATCATAATAAGCGCTTGAAGGACGATCCCATGATTGGTGCTTTGGGCGAACTGGGATTCGGAACTCAAGTGCTTCCTTTCTCCGGTCGGGACATCCAAGACGAAAAAATACTCGGTACGATCCATGTAGCAACGGGTCGCGACGACCACTTGGGCGGTAAAATTACTCCGGATTTATTCAAGGAGCATAAGAATGCGTCTCATGACGACGTCCTGTATGCACCACACAAAACGCCGGAAATTCGTCTGCAGGAAGCGCGTATGATTCGCGGCGCGCAGCGTGAAGTGCTTATAAAGAATTACAAACCGGCTGAATATATGGTTAACTTGCTTGAAGCGGAACTTCCATTAACTGTCTAAATCGCTTTTACTACTTACAAAAGGCCTGCATTTGAATGCAGGCCTTTTTCATTCATAGCTGCGATGCATAGAATTTATTGGATTCGATAGCTTGTCGCTTGCGTCGATTATTGGATTCTACACTCTGCTCAGACGAATGACCAACAAAATACAAAGCAACCCAGCTCGACTCGCCGTAATTGATTATGGCATGGGGAATTTGCGCAGTGTTTTGCGGGCTTGGGAGTTTGTTGGCGCAGATGCGCGCTTAGTGACAAAGCCTTCAGAGATGGAGTCTGCTGATGCAGTGATCTTCCCTGGACAGGGGGCGATCGTAGACGCTATGCGTCTACTTAAAGAGACCCGTTTTGATGTAGCGATTCGAAACTGGATTGCCGCAGACAAACCGTTTTTTGGGATCTGCTTGGGCCTGCAGGCACTGTTTGAGCATTCCGAAGAAGGCGATACAGAAGCGCTGGGTGTCTTTAAAGGCCGCGTGAAGCGCTTTCGGATCGATCCGTCTCTTAAGATCCCCCACATGGGATGGAATTCGGTTGAAATCGCTCAAGATTCCCCGCTTTCAGAGGGTATCGATAACGGCGTTGACCAGTTTTATTTTGTGCATAGCTATTACGTAGAACCAGAGGACCCTTCGATCAGTTTATTTACGACCAACTACGGAGGTGAGTTCGTTTCAGGTATTCGATCAGGTAATTGCTATGCGACACAGTTTCACCCTGAAAAAAGTCAGGCAAAAGGGTTGCAACTCTACCGTAATTTTTTGAATGCTCTACCTCTGCGAGCTTAATTCAAAATTATTCTCTACGCCCATCAACTACGCACACTACAACTAGATATGGAAAAAACTGGCACGATTCGACTTGGAGATGAAAATTTTGAACTCCCGATTATAGAAGGCACTGAAGGCGAGATCGCGCTTGATACCCGATCGCTCCGTGCAAAGAGCAAGTGCATTACCTTCGATGAAGGATATGGAAATACGGGCTCTTGCATGAGTGAGATCACATTCATTGACGGGGAAAAAGGGATTTTGCGCCACCGGGGTTACCCGATCGAGGAATTGGCAGAGTCTTCACAATTCCTTGAGACCGCCTATCTGATTATATACGGTGAACTACCGACCGATGCGCAACTGGTGAAGCTACGCACTCAAATTGGCGATAGCGCAACGATTCACACAGGTATGGGGTATCATTTCGAAGGGTTCCCCACGACAGCCCATCCAATGTCGATTTTGTCCTCGATGCTGAACTCACTGGGAGCTTACTACCCGGAAATGTCGTCGAATGATCGTGCGCAAGACCTCGCGCACTTCGATGAGGCAGCAGCCATTCTAATTTCCAAGGTCCGCACGATTGCAGCGATGACTTATCGGATGAAGAAAGGTCTACCGTTTGTCTATCCAGATCAAAAGCGCCGATATGCAGATAACTTTTTGCACATGATGTTTACGGAACCTTATAACGAGTATCACAACGACTCGGGTGCTGCGGATGCCTTGGACCTTTTCCTCTTACTTCATGCAGACCACGAGCAGAACTGCTCGACTTCAACCGTACGCATGGTTGCCTCGGGCGGAGCTAATCTATTTGCATCGGTTTCGGCCGGGGTGTCCGCACTTTGGGGCCCTTCGCATGGTGGAGCCAATATGGCAGTCATCAAGATGCTGGAAGAGATCCATGCAAATGGTGATGACGGCTCTCGCTTTATAGCGGCAGCCAAAGAAGGTAAAGCGAAGCTTATGGGCTTTGGTCACCGAGTATATAAAAACTACGATCCTCGAGCGATGATCTTAGGCAAAAGCGCTGAACACGTGCTATCTGGTATCGGCATAGATGATCCTTTGCTCGATATCGCTAAGCACCTTGAAAAAGCTGCGCTTGAAGACGAATACTTTATTAAGCGTAAGCTCTACCCGAACGTAGATTTTTATAGTGGTATATTGCTGAAGGCAATTGGCATTCCAGTCGAGATGTTCACCGTCATGTTTGCCATTGGTCGCATGCCAGGTTGGATCGCTAACTGGAAGGAGATCGCCGAAAACCCGAAGAGCCGAATCCACCGGCCACGTCAGATTTATACCGGTGCCACACAGCGCTCGTTTAAAAAGTTATCTGAGCGCGGCATCGAATAGTGAATCAGTTCCCTTTCGGAACTTTGTTTGATTAAACGTTCATTCTTTGGGCAGCTTCCTTGAATATTTCCTACTTTCGGTTCACGTGAAGTATGGAAATTATGGCAGGACAGGCCACACGCACAGAAGCCCTCGCAAGGTTACGCGCATTTTTGCCACGGGTAGTTGATTATTCGGAGTCCCGAAATTTTGATTTGGGCCCTGACGGTCACAAGGCGGTTTCTCAGCTTTCACCTTATGTGAGACATCGCTTGCTACTTGAGCCGGAAATAGTTGCTTCGCTGCCCGAAAATGCGAAAAGTTCGGGAGTGCTTAAGTTCAAACAAGAGGTCTATTGGCGCACTTATTGGAAGGGCTGGCTTGAGCAGAGGCCTGCTGTTTGGCGAGATTATGTGAATTGGTTGGATGTAGAAAGCGGAGTCCAATCTGAGTCCATGCAAGCTATTTTGGACTATCGAACAGGCATTGAATGTTTTGACTATTGGACCCGCGAACTGATCGAAACAGGCTATTTGCACAACCATGCAAGAATGTGGTATGCAAGCATCTGGATTTTTACACTCAAGCTTTCCTGGCAGTCGGGCGCAGACCTTTTCATGCGTCATTTACTGGATGGCGATGCGGCTAGTAATACGCTTTCGTGGCGCTGGGTTGCCGGTTTACAGACTAGAGGTAAACACTATTTAGCAAGAGCTGATAATATCGAACGCTTTACCCAAGGGCGTTTTAATCCTGTCGGGCAATTAGATGAAACTGCTGAGCCATTAAGTGAGACTTCAGAGTATCCACGTCATCCGCTCGCCGCCCCGGAGACTCTTGACTCTTCCAAAAAATACTTACTCTTGCTTTCGGAAGATGATTGCCTGGCGGAGTACTCTGAAATCGGTGCCGCTCCCGTAGTTGGCGTTACGGCGCTGACTCCTGACACGGTGCGCTTCTCAGAAAAGGTGCAGAACTTCAAAAAAGCTTCCGTATCTGACGCCATGAACCGTGCATGTAAGCATTATAAATGTGAAATGAAGAATAGTTGGGTAGACTCTGCGGAATCTTTGGCTCAGTGCTTTACTACTTCTGGGGCCGATGCGGTATTGAGTTTAAAAGCACCCGTTGGTAGCACGAGAGACCAGTTTCAAGCGCTCTTCAGCAAAACGCAGATACCCGGGGTTGAAGTCACCCGTGCTTGGGATCGCGAGCATTGGCCTAAGGCAAGCGCTGGCTATTTCAAATTCAAAAAGTCGCTCGGACTGTAAAGGCGACACTTATCCGGTAATATCAGAAGTGTATAAATGATGCCCGTAGGGGTGCAACTTGTGGCACCGGCGAATTTGCTAGTGGGCTGTAATGTCAGTGCGTAATTTTTACTGGTAAATACGACCTATCTCTCATTTCGATTTCACCGCTTTTACGAGTGAGACTACGTGGCCTAGAAACTTTGTTTCGGGGTTTTTATATTACCGGAAAATATCAAATGTTTCTATAACATGATTACTTTCGTAGCGTCTGAGCTTGCCTCAGGCTAAAGTTTCCGTAAGCCGTTCGGGGCGCGAGCAAGCTCGCACGCTACGAAAATCACCGAAGGTTCACTGGTGCCCGGGCTTTGACACCTTCGATGATGACACGTGCGAATTTCCAACACATGAAATGCAGCGGTGGTATTAGAGTTATGAAAAACTAGCCGAGGCGGTAGCTCAGCGTTTTCCCATCGTGCTGGATCGTGACGTGGTTTTTTCCGTCTGCTTGCTTAGTTGCCTCGGTGCGACCGATTATTTGGGCGGGAATGCCGAAAGCTTCGCTTTTTGCGATGATCTCATCAGCGCTTTCGGGATCGCAATAAACTTCCATGCGATGTCCCATATTATACACGCTGAACATTTCTTCGTCACTTGTTCCACTGGCTTTTTGAATGGCTTTGAAAATTGGCGGAATCGGTAGGAAATTATCTTTGATGTGGTGCACGCCTGCGCCGAAGCGGATACATTTTGTTTGCCCGCCACCCGAGCAGTGGACCAGGCCGTGAATGGAATCACGATGATCGCTCAGGAGCTGTTTGAGGACTGGGGCATACGTGCGTGTCGGGCTGAGTAGAGCGTCGCCCACTGTCATGCTGGAGTCGGGGAGTGGGTCGTCCATTTTGTAGGGACCGCAATAGAGGTATTTTGCATCGGTGCCCTTGTCGCAGGTTTCTGGATACTTATCGAGGTAGTATGGGCAGAGTAAATCGTGGCGTGCACTGGTTAGCCCATTGCTGCCGATGCCTGAGTTTTCGAAGGTCTCGTAGTTTGCTTGGCCTGAGGAGGCGAGCCCGACGATAGTGAGTCCAGGTTTGATTTTCGCATTATCGACAACATCTGAACGATCCATCACCACAACCGCACAGGAATCAACTGTGACAGTGCCTGTGAGGTCGCCAACATCGGCAGTTTCGCCACCGCCACTGTGCACACCGACACCGTATTCTCTTAGGGTCGCAAGGAAGTCTTCGGTTCCTGAAATCAACTGGGCGAGCGCTTCGCCAGGGATGGCACGAGCATTGCGATTAACCGTGCTGGAAATCAAAATCCCGTCGATGGCACCCACGCACAGAAGGTCATCAATGTTCATGACGATACTATCTTGTGCAGTTTTACGAAACGCAGACGGGTCGCCGGTTTCACGGTAGTGCAAATATGCGAGCGTGCTTTTAGTGCCGGATCCGTCAGAGTGGATAATGTTACATTTGCCTGGATTACCTGTCAGTATGTCGGCTCCGATTTTACAGAATGCACCTGGGAAAACGCCTCGGTCGAGTTTATCGACGACGGCATGGACTTCGGTTTTGGAGGAGGAAACACCCCGTTGGGCATAACGATCAGTAGGATTTTTCATAGGGGCTTAGGATATGAACCGTGGATGGACATAGATGCACTTTAATAACGGTTATGCTAGTGAGCTATGTTTAGCCTGCTTGAGCGATTTTATTCGTTCCATGATTCGGTTGGAAGCTTCTAGGTAGCGCTCGGGATGGTCTTTACCAGGATCGATTTCTTCGGTCGTCATTGGTTTCCCGTAGGTGACGTGAATCGGGCCGCCGAGCTTGGGTAGTGTATCGTCTTTATTAAAAATATCGTAAGTGCCGAAGAGGCGGGTGGGGATGACGGTGGCTCGACTCCTAATTGCGATCATACCCGCACCTGGCTTGGGCTCTTGGAAATCGCCGTCAGGTGAGCGGGTCCCTTCCGGGTAAATGGCAACCGCGCCGCCTGCTTTTAGCGAACGAAAGATTGCTTTGAGCGAGCTGGCTTGCGCATTGTCACGGGCGACCGGAATCGTGCCGATCGTAACGAGACCCTTGCCAAGTAGCCCTTTAAACAAAGTATCGCGGGCAAAGTAATTGATCTGGCGATGGATCCTACAACCTATGGCAGGTGGGTCGTAATGACTTACGTGATTAGCAGCAAATAGTACGGGGCCGTTCATCGGCACATTTTCCATTCCACTATGGCTGAAGTCGTAGAAGGTATTAAAATACCAATCGGAAATAATACGAACGGCGGTGTATTGCCAAGGTATCTGCGGTGTTGGCTCAGACATTAGGCTGTTACAGTTATGATCTGAGCGATTTTCTCGACGACGCCTTCCAGGGGGAGCGGTCCTGTGTCTACCCGAATAGCGCCTTCTGGGCAGATCATTGGGGCCGTTTTACGGGAGCTATCCAGCTTGTCTCTGGACTGTATCGAGTCGGTTTGTCCGTCGCCAGCGCGGCGTGCGGCGCGTGTGGCTTCATCGGCGAATAAAAAGAAGCGAAAGTCGGCGTCTGGGAAAATGACGGACCCAATATCGCGGCCTTCCATCACAAGTCCTGCAAAATTATTCTTAAGGGCCACCTCAGCTTGGCTTCTTTGATACTGAAAAAGGAAATCACGCAATGGCTTGAGCGCCGCGAACTTTGAGACGGCTGTATTTACCAGAGGCGAGCGAATGAGGGCATCTTCGGGCACGGTAGCGTTGACGCTGAGGAAGGCCCGTTTTCCCTCAATTTGAGTGCCGATTTGTAAATCTTTTAGGTAGGCTTCGATTGCCTGCGTTGATTCCGGAGTTGCCCCTTTTTCGAGGAGTGCGTAGGTCAATGTGCGGTAATGTGCACCTGTATCGACATGCATCAGCCCCAAGCGCTCGGCCAGAGCTTTTGAAGTCGAGGATTTACCGGTAGCGGCGCCGCCATCAATCGCAATAATTTTGAATCCTGAAGGAGTGGACATGCTTTCAGAAAATGCGGTTCAGCGGGTGGCGACAAGACCTGATTCTTTAAACTGTGCGTGCAGGGCCTAAAGCTTGCATAATTTCGCTTCAATGTATGACCGGTCATTATCTATGGATTGCCTTGAATCGAGAACGGATCTTGCTGAATCTCTTTAAAAGATGATCATTTTTGACGCAGACGATACGCTTTGGCATAACATGAACGCTTTTAGCGACACGCATGGCCAGTTCGCTGAACTCTTGCAGCCTTACTTATCGGAAGAGGAGGTGGTGGCTCGGTTGGAAGCGACCGAATATAAAAACATTCAGCACTTTGGATATGGAGTGAAGGGCTTCACGCTTTCGATGATCGAGACTGCGATCGAGATTACGGACGGTCACATTAAAGGCTGCGACATCAATAAGATACTCGACATGGGCAAGTCTATGCTGGCTGCTCCGGTGGCCTTGCTCGACGGGGTTGCAGACACGCTAAAGGAACTGTCTGAAGAGTATCCTTTGGCTGTGATTACGAAGGGAGATCTTATGAACCAGGAGACTAAAGTGGCTCGTTCCGGCTTAGCCGAGCTGTTTCGTTTTGTGGAGGTAGTTTCTGAGAAACACGCTGCGAGCTACGCGGCGATCTTTGAACAATACGGGCTGGAAGCGAAGTCCGTCACCATGGTCGGGAACTCTTTGAAATCCGATGTGCTGCCTGTGCTTGAATTGGGAGCCCGCGCAGTCCATATACCTTACGCACTGACTTGGGTGCACGAGGAAGCGGAGCTATCTGAAACGATCGCGACTTCGAATCGTTTTAGAGCCCTGCGGCGAATGAGTGAATTGCCGGAATTACTCAGAAGTTGGTAGGACTGGAGGGCCATGCTCCTGCATGGCCGAGCGATCGTTTATTGGCGACTTATACCAGCGCTTGTCTTTACGTAGTAATAAAAATCCTGTAGTCGCTTGCGGTGTTAGGTAAGCCTGCTCCCGCTGAGCGCATGTGCGTCAACCTAAGCGCGGAAGACTTAGTGATGATCCATGGTTGGCGAATGAAGTTTTGTGGGCAACGCTGGGTCCATGCCGCGTCGCGTGCGAACGGACGTTTCGGACTTCGGCGAGCTCAGTCGAGTCGCGAAACGTCCCTACCCTGAAAGCACCTAAAGAAATCAAACGCTCGTGCGACAAACGCGTTTTACACAATTTGTGTTAAAGCATAGCTGCGGCGATTGTCTCTAAGCGCCATTGAGCCAACCCTTGAGCGTCACAGGTAGGGCGGTTTCGCTGTTCGACAAGCTCACCGCCCTGAGCGAGTCGAAGGGCCGAAACCGCCGTCTTCAGTTGCCATCTCAGGCAGACCGATGTCTGCGTAAATTCCTTAGGTTGACGCACATGCGCTGAGCGGGACGTCCGAGACAACACGAACGCTCGCTTGACTGAGCAGCCAGATTGCGTACGACACGGAGAGGCTGTCTCAAAACTGAGTCCAACTCGATCTGTGCCTGCGGAAAGGTGTATTTAAGGGAGGGCGCTTGTCCCACCTGGCATGAGCCGGTTGCAAACCTTGAGCTTGTCGAAAGGTCGAATGCAAGCGCTTCAGTTAGGCTTAAGCGCGACCAAATCTCGACGAAAAGACGCTGAGGACAGCATCCCTCCCATGCTTTTCATTAGATTATACCAACAGCTTGTCTTAACCTGGTAAAAAATCCTGTAGTCCCTACCATTTTACCAGAAAAACTAAATCAATGGTATTATATATCTTTGTGTTACTTTTCTATACAGATGTAAGCCTTTTGCCAATGCGCGGACACGCGGGAGCGAGTCCCTCCATTAATTTAGCGTGCTTCGTTATGCGCTTTGGCCGCACGATTGAAGGCACTGATGAGAGCCTTTAATCCGGCCTTTTCAATGCTCCCATCGATTCCACATCCATTAAAGATGCTGCCATCTGAGTGCTTCACTTGTATGTAAGCGGCGGCTTTCGTTTTTGAGCCGCCTCCAATCGAGTGTTGGCGGTAGTCGAGCAAGTTGAAGTTCTTCCAACCCTTTTGTTGAAGGGCTTCAACGAAGGCGCTGATTGGTCCGTTTCCGGTGCCTGCGACTTGTAAGGTTTCACCATTGTATTTGATTTCGGCTTGGACTCGGACTTCACCGGTTTTGGAGAAGTCTTCACGTTCGATCGCAATCAACTCAAGTGGACTTGTCAAATTGACGTAGGCCGCCTGGAAAATGTCGTGCACTTCAGTCGATTTAAGTTCACGGCTACCCTTATCGGCAGCGTCGTTAACGACTTTGCCGACTTCAGGGTGCATCGCTTTGGGCAATTCCAAGCCAAAGTCACGGGACAGCAAATAGGCGACGCCGCCTTTACCGCTTTGGCTGTTGATACGGATGATCGCTTCGTAGTCGCGACCGATGTCGTTTGGATCGATCAACAAGTAGGGAACCTGCCATAGAGTGCTGTCGTCGGCTTCGTCTTTGCGAAGATCCATTCCTTTTTTAATCGCATCCTGGTGGGATCCGGAAAATGCAGTGAAAACCAAGTCGCCGGCATAGGGATGGCGGTCGTGGACCAACATGCCCGTGACCTTTTCGTAGGCACTACGAATTTGATCGAGTTGGCTAAAGTCCAAGCCGGACTCGATCCCCTGCGTGTATAAATTTAACGCTACCGTCACGATGTCCAAATTTCCAGTGCGCTCTCCATTGCCAAAAAGGGTGCCTTCAACACGGTCGGCTCCGGCAAGGATCCCTAACTCGGTGGCAGCGACTCCAGTGCCTCGGTCATTATGGGTGTGCAAACTGATGATCGCTTTGGAGCGTTCCTTCATATTGCGGCAAAACCATTCAATCTGGTCGGCATGGATGTTCGGTGTCGCCATCTCTACGGTAGCGGGAAGATTCAAAATAATTGGATCGGCCTCGGTCGGCTCCCAAACGTCCATGACGGCTTCGCAAATCTCTAAAGCATAATCAACTTCGGTATCAGAGAAGCTCTCAGGCGAGTATTGTAAGCGGATTTTGGTTCCGGAAATATCGGGCACGAGGCTTTTGATCAACCGGGTGCCTTCGACCGCGATCTGCTTAATCTCTTCTTTTGTCTTATTGAAGGTGACGCGCCGCTGTAAGGGTGAGGTTGAATTATAGAGGTGCACGATGGCCTGCTTGCAGCCCTGTAAACTTTCAAAGGTTCTGCGGATCAAGTGTTCGCGCGCTTGGACCAAGCATTGCACGGTGACATCATCGGGAATGCGCTTCTCATCAATCAAACGACGAATGAAGCGAAACTCGGTGTCGCTGGCCGAAGGGAAGCCAACTTCGATTTCCTTGAAACCGATTTGAACTAACAAATCAAAGAATTCTAGCTTTTGGTCGACCGTCATCGGAATGGCCAATGCTTGATTGCCATCGCGTAGATCGACGCTGGCCCAGATGGGCGCGTGCTGGATCGTCTTGCTCGGCCATTGTCGGTCGGGCAAATCGATCTGTGGAAATGCTTTATACTTTGTGATTGGGCCTTTTTGCATGCGCATCGTAAAATTTGAAATTAAGGGACACTTTGACCGGTAATTACAGCTTAAAAATCACCGGGTTTTGAAGAAGAAATGCGCTCGCGGCGCAGTCGTTTTGCGGCGGGTTGTGGGCCCGCGAATCGGTAGCTTTAGTTCCCCTCAGGGAGCAAAAGCAGGCTGCTTAGGAGCAGATGATTTTTATTCGCTAGCAAAGTGTGCATCTGCGTAAACTGGTTTTGAGCACGAATGTTGTCAAGCGTGAGAGTTCCGGGTGGTGCTCAGTTTTCGACTAACAATAATGGCCTCCCATTGGAATGCTAGTAACGCATTGCCAAGGTATGTAAAATGCTTCTCTCTAGAGGTATAAATATGGAAGATTTCTTAAAACTAGCCGCGGACGTTTGGAACCTAAAGCTCTACGACAGTGGAGGGCAAGAGGTGCACCTCAACCAAGTAGTCATCGCCTTGGGCTTGATTGTCATCGGTATTTTTATTGGTAAGCGCGTAGCCGTAATCGTAGGCAAGCGCCTGATCAAAGTTTCTAAGGTTAACAACAATACGGCCCATTTTGTGCAGCGCGTATTGTTTTATTTCTTTGTCACGATCATTGTTCTCTTGGCCCTGCCGATAGCAGGTATTCCAATCACGATATTTGCTGTGATGGGCAGTGCCGTTGCGATTGGTTTAGGTTTTGGCGCTCAAAACCTCTTTAATAATTTAATCTCCGGCATTATTATAATGTTGGAAAAACCGATTCGTATCGGTGACGTGATCGAGGTGTCAGGTGAAGAAGGGCGCGTCGAAGATATTGGCAATCGATGTGTGCGAGTCCGCCGAACGGACGGAATCGATTTAATTGTTCCGAACAGCAAATTTCTCGAAGACATTGTCGTTAACTGGACCCTTCTGGATGGTAATATCCGCGGGATTGTTACGGTGGGTGTCGCTTTCAGGATCAGCTCAAGCCGCGTAAAAATTCGAATCCTTTTCTGTGCGCTATGCCATGTTTGCTTAGGCCCCGGCAAACTGCCTCATACTTCAACCGTGAAGCCGAGCGCTTCTTCGTCAAAGTGCATCGTGGCGACGTGAGTCGCGGGTCCTGTCATACGTATGGCGTAATCGTCACCGATCTCGATTCCTATCTTTCCTCCGGGCATATGCACGGTGATGTTCTCATCGACCATGCCTATGCGGTGAGCGACGGCTGCGGCCGCGCTGCTGCTAGAGCCTGAAGCAAGTGTGTAGCCTGCACCGCGCTCCCAGATTTCGATCTGGATATTGTTGCGGTCGATGCCCTTGAGAAATTGCACGTTTGTCCGTTTTGGGAACATTTTGTGAGTCTCAATGACCGCACCATCTGTGCATGCGAGTTCCTTGGAGATGTCGTTTAGAGGGATCACGCAATGTGGATTGCCAATATCTGCGATGTAGGCGGTGTAGCTATTGCCATTGATGGTGAGCTTTTGCCCTAAATTGTGATCAGCCTGTTCAGGACCATCGACCGGGATATGGCCCATTCCAAAATGCACACTGCCCATGTCGACCGTGATCGATTCAGCGCCTTCGCTGATTGTGCACGTAACAACGCCTCCAAGCGTGTCTACAGTGAAAGATTCGTTCTTTACCTTACCGATGTCATAAAGGTAGCGGGCAAAAATGCGCAGGCCATTACCGCTTTTTTCAGCTTCGCTGCCATCAGGATTCATAATGCGTAGCCCGAAATCAGCCTTTTCGGTTGGGAGTGGCCCATAAAGGATCCCGTCCGAACCAAGTCCGAAATTACGGTGACAGATGCGAACGATGGCCGCTTCATCGGGTAGAGCCGGAGCGTCTTGAGGGTCGAGGACCAAATAATCGTTACCAAGTGCGTGATACTTTTCGTATTTCATGAGCATGCGACCATAGGGCATTTTAGACTCAGTAGCAACCCGAGGATTTAGGAAATTTTAGTGCCTTGTGGCGTCTCAGCTTGCTGAGGCTTGGGTGGCGTTGGGAAGATGCTAGCGCCAGCAAGCTGGCACGCCACGGGGGGAGCTGCTTTCGGACTTCATTATTTGAAGTCCGAAGTTTCCGAGTCCTGCGAGCTCGGGACTGGACGTTCAATGCCTCTTAGCTCTTCGCCTGCGCCGCCATAATCCTTTGTTTGATATGCTCGCCTGCGCTTATGGTGCCATATTTGGCGGGCCTTTCTTCGGTGATGCAGCTAGGAAAGGTTTCGATCAAAACATCAGGATCTGGATCGCTAAAGAAGGCAATGGACTGACGTCCGTTCTTCATTGCGGCAGGGCGGGGGACGACGCGGTGTGGTGTCGATTTGAATACATCGTTGCTCCAGCGGGCCATGAGGTCACCAGTGTTGATGACGACACTCCCAGGAATGGGTGGTGCATCGATCCATTCGCCTTCGAGGTTTTGCACTTGGAGGCCACCTGCGCCGTCTTGGAAGAGCACTGTGAGTGTTCCATAATCCGTATGTGCCCCGGCTCCGAGTTGACCTTCGCTGACTGTATCACTTGGTGGGTAGTGTAGGAGGCGAAGCGTTTGCGTGAGGCCCGTGTGTTTATCATCAAAAAAACTCGGTGGTAGGTCGAGCGCTTCGGCGAATGCACCCATTACGTCGGAAGCTACTTTCACGATGCGCTTATAGAAAACGCGCATGAAGGCTTCAAACTGAGGGTTCGGCCAGTAGTCGGGTCCGCTTGGACGATTCGCTAGGTCGCGGCAGGTGAAAGTCTCTTTGAGGTCGGCTGGCTTTGTAGGATCAAGGGCTTCGCCTTGCATTGCGGTGTAACCGTGATTTTCGTTCGGGTCAAAAGGGACTTTTAGTTTTTCTTCACTCATGAAAAGTGAGTGGGCCATGGCGAATCCCGCTTCGAGGATGTCTTCGGACATGCCAAAATTGGTCAGGTAAGTAAAGCCGACGGTATGGGCGGCCTCATAAATTTCCTGTGCGACCTTAGCGCGACCCGCCTCGGAACCTTGGAGATAGGGGCCCATGTCAATTACAGGGATTTGGGTAGTGCTCATGAGCCTATCTCAAAGCAGATGCTGTGCCTTTGGCGGAGGCTTGTTTGAGAAGTGGGCTCATGGAGCGCCAGCAAGCTAATTAACTTTCAATGTGATCCGTAACGGATTCGCCTTCGATGATGTAGACTTCAGGGAAGTTGGAATTGTGGTTTTTGTCTTCCATGCCGTAGCCTGCGAACCACTCGTTTCCGGTGTACTCAAAACCGATATAGTCCGGCGTGTAGACGGAGTCTTCGTGATTGCGATGAATCAGGGTAGCTGTGCGCACTTCGGCGGCCCCAGTTTCGAGGGCGTAAGCATGCAGGTTTTTGAGCGTTTTTCCACTGTCGCAGATGTCATCGACGAGTAATACGTGGCGACCTTTCATTTCGGCGGGTTCAACCACAAGGCGGAATTCATTGCTCTGAGTATTGTCCTCGGAGGAGTAACTCATGGCACGACAAAAAGAGGGCTCTACAGTGTAGGGAATTTCTTTTAGCAGGTCGGCGAAGAAGAACACTCCGCCGCGAAGCACGCATATGGCGAGAATTTGTTGTCCGGTTTTCTCTTCTGTTTCGAGCACCCAGTGGCGAATGTCGCCAGCCAATTTATAGACGCAGTAAGCGATGTCTTCTTTGGAATAAATGCGTTTAAAATTATCGGGTATCTTACGGATCATCATAGTGACTATAATCAGTGGGGAGGATTATAGTGATGTCCAACTAAAAGCTGCCCAAGGCTTTCTAAATTTCAGTCCATTGCCCTGTGCTTTAAGATTGTGCGTATGATTAAGCTGGGGAGTGTGGCTCGGTTCCTTTCTGCAAGCGATGCACGCAGTAGAAGATGGCTGCGACGATCAGATAGCCGGCGGTCTCGGCTGGGGCGGCGATGAAACTTTTAGGCGTGGCACCTGTGATGAGATCGAGGAGCGGCATTTCAATAATCGCGGCACCATTTTGGAGCACAAATCCGTGGATAAGGCCGGAGGCAGAAGTGGCTGCCGCAACGAGCGCGCAGATAGAGGCTTTGCTGAACTCGCGATCAATGATATAGACCGTCATGGCAGACCAAAGCATCGCGACGATCAGGAAGCCTTGTTGCACGGCGATGCCGCCTCCGAGGAAGTTACCCATCATGGCCTGCTGCTCGAGAAAACCATTATTCAGTTGCACGCTTCCACCGCTGAGCTGGGCAGCGCCTCCGATAATGGAATTAGCGAGAACGATGACCCATGCGGCGAGCCCGGGCATGATGCCGACGATCGCGGCGGGGTAGTGTTTTACCGGAGCGGTTTCGAAGCTTTGGCCGACGATGATGAGTCCGATCCAGAAAATAATGGTAATGCCAGCTTCGACCGGGATGAGCCAGACGATTGCGGCAAGGGTGCCGGTGATGCAAACGAGCCCGATGCCGAGTCCATTCATAATCGAATAATTATACCCGGCTCCCATTTTCTTCCATGCGGGGTGACCGATATAGATGGAGGTCGGAAAAGGAGAACCGAAACAAGCTGCGACGATGGTGCCGATGCCGTTGACGATTAGGCAGGGTTTTTCTGGAAAGCTGTCGCCACTGGCGGCGGCGGATTCGATGTTTTGCAGCGAAGCGATTACGCCGAGTAGCGAGATGGGGAGGACGACGCTTAGAATCGTGGCGAGCTCGGCATTGCCGAAGCCTGCAGCTAGATCAGTGAAACTGGGGATAGGTGGGTAGAGTCCGAGCTGCGAGAGTGGTGCGAGCCCTAAGGTAGAGACGGGCGCGGCACCTGTGAGCCAGCCGAGAATCGTGCCTGCGACTAGAATGATGCCCGTCGCGGGGAGCCAACGTGGAAGGTTGAAAGGTCGTAGCAAGAGCGTAAGCCCAAGGAATAAAACCGGAAGTCCCGCGAGGGGTGCTTCCATGATTTGAAAGAGGAAAGCTAAGCCGAGAAATCCGAGTCCGACGCCAGCCAAGGTGCTGAGAAGGGCGACACGAGGGATCCATTTTCGGAGACTCCCCGCGCAAAATGCCCCCAGGAATTCAATAATGCCCCCGATCAAACAGGCGACGAGTCCCGCGCGCCAGGCGACGCCCTCAGGGTCGGCCAGACCTTGGGTTTCGGCCATGATCTTTGCGGGGAGCATGACGAGAAAAATATTGGCAAAAATCGCCGGCGTGCTAACACCGTAGGGAAGCGCACAGACATCGGTTCTGCCTTCGCGCCGCATGAGCTTCTTGGCCAGGTATGCGTAGTAGAGATTACCAACGAGAAAAGAGAGGCAGATGCCGGGGAGAATCCGGCCGATAACGAGTTCAGCAGAAAACCCAAGCACCCCGAGGCAAAGCGGTGTCAGAATGAGTAGCTGGACAATGTTGTTGATGAACGCGGCAAAGAAGCCGTCCCAATCGCCCTTGCTGATATTTAATCTGCTCATGGAATACTTGAAAGTCGGAGGTTGCAGATGTTTGAGCCTAACCGTCCCTATCTTATGTGAGTGACTTTAGGAAGTGGATGGTCCAGCGGGCAGCGCAAGCGGCGGCGATTTGCCCGTATTTACGATAGGATGTTCCGGGGTCGGGCTGTGTGCGATTACTACCGGCTCGAAAGACGACTTGAGGATAGCCCATGTGGTCGCAAACCTGAGCGATGGCGGCACTTTCCATCTCCATTATATCCGGGTTTAGTTTCGCCCGTAGATCGTCAATCTTAGCCTGATTGACGCCGAACAGGTCGCTCGCAGAAACGATTCCCGGATAGACTTTAGGAGTGTAGGTTTCGCCGTCGACGGTTATGGGTTCGGGGCTGTAGCTCTTGATGGCTGCTTTCGCTAGTTTGAAAAGTTCCGGGTCGGGGGGGTAGGCGTAGTGAGTCATCATGCTAGGCAGCGGGCCACGGACTTTGCGGTAGACCATGCCATCATCGGTTAAGCTACCAGCGGCGTGGTGAAGCGTTTTTTTCGATATCAGGGTATCGCCACAGGTTATTTCCGGGTTGAGGCGCGAGCCGGTGCCCGAAACAACCACTGCACTCGGCTTAAACTTTTCCAAAAAGAGGGCGGTGCACATGGCGCCGTTGGTCACGCCGACTCCGGTCACAGCTGTGATTACAGTCTTTTTGCCGATACGGCCTTTGACGAAAGGAAAGATACTCAGGGTGCCCTCGGTCGGTTTTGTGATGGCCTCGCGGATCAGTTTGATCTCGGAAGGCATCGCGCTAAGGACAAGTATGGGGCCAGAAGGTTTAGCTTTTGATTTGGGCATAACCGGATAGTTAACAGTTTTCGTGCCAGAAGTGTTGGGTTGGCTGGGTAGCCTCAAAACTTTGTTTTGGGGGTTGGTTTTTCCAGCCAGATCCCCGTTGCCTAGCAACGAGGCCACGGGTAAGCAGCAAGGTAGGGTTGTAAGAAGGTTTTGGGTATTGCTTTTGCCGCCAAATCCCAGTTGCCTAGCAACGAGGCCACGGAGAGTAATTAGACGAGGCTACGGGGAGTGAAGTTTGTGGCCTCAAAACTCTGTTTTGGGGTGGTCTTTACGCTCGCATTCTTTACTAACGGGACCAGCGTTATTTTATGTGGAATGAGCGTCGTCTGCCTCGTCTTCAACCTGAGTTTTACCGTGGGCCTGCTTACGTTGCCTGGACTTATGTGGTCGAAGATCGTAAGACTGGTTGGCTCGATGATAGCTTTCACGCGACTTTTCGCGAAGTATTGCTGCATACCTGCGCTCGCTACCACTTGGGTTGTGCTCGCTACGTGCTCATGCCCGATCACGTGCACTTGATTTGTGTGGGCGCAAGGCAGACCAGCGATCAATTGAAAGCTACGCGGTTTCTTCGTCTGCATTTACCGATCAAGTGGCAAAAGCAGGCCTATGATCATGTGATGAACGAGGCGGAGCGCACTCTCGGTGCTTTTGTCGATACCTGTCAGTATTTGAGGGATAATCCAGTGAGAGCAAGTCTGGTGGTGTCGGCAAAGGATTGGGCCTATGCGGGTAGTCTGGTGCCGGGTTTTCCCGATCTGGATCCTTGGGAGACTGCTGCGTTTTGGCGGTGCTTTCAAGCTTATCAACGGTCCTTTGAGGAGTAGGTGAGGCGATTGCACTAGTGTAAGTTCCCCGTTGCCTAGCAACGAGGCCACGGGGATGCAAGGAGGCCACGGGGTGCAATGAGGGCACGTGAACCTCCCCGTTGCTGAGCAACGAGGCCACTGGGATGCAACGAGGTCACGGGGATGCAACGAGGCCACGGTCGCCACGGGTCATTTGTTTGAGTTCTAGGTGGAGAAGATTCAAATAAACGGTTGATTCATTTTCGTGGTACAAAACATGCTAGAATTCGATCATGTCTGCTGAAAAGACCAGTGAATTGCTCTACCCACATGATGCGACGATGCCGTCTGTGAAGGCTTTTTTGGCGTCGATTCAACAGCTTATAGCGATGTTTATTGGCTGTATCACCCCCGCGCTTATTTTTATTTCAGTAGTGGATTTGACGCCAGAAATGCAGCGCTATTTGATCAGTATGTCGCTCTTCACGGCTGGGATCGGGACGTTCTTACAAGCTAAACGGATCGGGTCAATCGGGTCGGGGCTGCTTTCGGTGAATGGGACGAGTTTCGCCTATCTTGATTTACTAATTCGGGCGGGCAACGAAGGGGGGCTACCGCTGGCATGTGGCATGGCATTGGCAGCAGTGCCGCTCCAGTTTGCGCTGGCTTTTTTCTTACCTTATATGCGCAGGGTGTTCTCACCCTTTGTTTCGGGGATCGTGGTTTTGCTGATTGGTTTAAATCTGATTCCGGTGGCAGGCTACTACATTGCGAAGCCCGCCGGTGGAGGCGAATTGGTTTGGTCGAGTAATCTTTTGATGGCGGGTTCTGTCGTGGCAGTGTTAATATTGACGCAAATTATAGGTCGTCCGATGCTTCGCATTTGTGGTCCGGTGATTGCGATCGTGGTGGGTTATTTAGTGGCAGCGGCTTTGGGCGTGCTTTCGTTCCCGGAAGCGGCAGATACTTGGCTGGTAATTCCAGAGCCTTTGAAAGCGGGCCTAGCGTTTAAGTGGGAACTTCTATTGCCGTTTATGATCATTTATCTTGTTTCCTGTATCGAGAGTATTGGTGATCTCACTGCGACGGCGAGTCTCTCGGGCATGAAGACGACTGGGGTGGCCTTTTGGTCTCGGTTGCGCGGGGGTATTTTATCGGATGCGATCGCATCGACGATTGCGGCCTTAATTTCGGCCTTTCCGACTTCAACTTTCTCGCAGAATAACGGCGTCATCCAACTGACGGGAGTGGGCAGTCGGCAAGTGGGTTTTTACGTCGCCGGACTCCTTATTATTTGTGGCCTGCTTCCACAGACAGGTATTATTTTTGGAGCGATTCCGCAGCCAGTTTTAGGTGGAGTGACTTTGGTGCTTTTTGGACTGATTGCAGGGGCGGGGCTACGGATGATCAATCAATCGCCGCTAGGAAGTAAAGAAGTGCTCGTTTTGGCTATCAGTTTAGGTATGGCCTTCGGGATACCGAGCCAAGATCAGCTTGTCAATGCGCTCCCTCCACTCCTCCGAGGCGTCTTCAGCTCACCTGTAGCCACCGGTGGTCTGACCGCTTTAATTATGAGCCTGATCTACCTGCGTCCAACCGAAGCGATCGCAGCCTTGGAGCATCCAGAAGGCGCAGGATCCTAATTTTATTTAACTTAATCGCTCTCCATTCATTATTATGTCTACACAAACAAAAATCCCTAAGTTTCCTTCGGAGAAACTCGTCATGCACGACGGTGCTAATTCCGGTTCGCCGATCACCTTTCGTGGTTACACCGCTGAGTCATTGATCGCGGCTATGCGTGAAGTCGGTCCTATTTTTGAAACCAAAATCAATGGTGCGACCGAAATCTGCTTTGCTGGTTTAGACGCAAATGACGTGGCTTGGCGCACACCTGATGACTGGAGCTACGGTGAGGCTGTTTCGGTCTTTCGAGACGAGTTGAGTGAGCTGCATCTGACTCAACTTGACAAGGATGCCCACCGAAGGAAGCGTCGTTTGTTGAATAAGGGATTTCGGCAATCTTCAATTATGGAGGGCATGCCATCGACGGCGCGGACGATTCAAGAAGGTCTGGAATCTATGGCGGATGAAGCAGTTGAGTTGCATGTAGAATTAATGAAAATCTTCACCAAAGCCCAGTCGTTGAGTGCGGTGAAGATGGATTTGTCGGATTCTGAAGTGGCGCGGATGGTCGACTTCGAAGAAGGATTTATTGGAGCACTTTTTGAGACAAAGGATGATCGTGCCACGATCTACAACCGCGCGGGTTACCTCGAGATCAAAAGCGGTGTGCTTGGGCAACTGCATGAGGAGGTGAAGGCCCGCTTCGATGGGGTGACCAAAGATGATTTGCTCGACATGGTCATTCATCAAAAAACTGCTGCTGCGATTGAGGGACTGACTGAAGAGGAACTTATCTACGATGCTTATTTGCTGTTGATTGCGGGCACGGGCAACACTTCGAAACTACTCTGCTATCTGTTGAATGAGCTCGCGCAGGATCCAGAATGGACGGCACGACTCACCGAAGAGCTTAAAGATTTCGATGCTCATAAGCTGGCTGGTGGAATGAAGGCGTTTCCATTGCTCAAAGCAACTTTGATGGAGACGGAGCGCCTTTTCCCCGCTGCTCCGGTCTTGCCCCGGGTGCCTGCAAAAGATATTGAGTTTCTCGGTTATCCTCTATCAGAAGGTGAACATTGCTTGCACCTGGTCGCGCTCATGCACTATTGCGATTCGGTTTACGAAGAACCGCTCTCTTTTAAACCACAGCGTTGGATCGATCATGAATACCCGAAGAATGCGCATGGTGTCTTTGGGGGTGGTTCGCACGTCTGCTTAGGGATGAATGTGGCACGTATTCAGATGCCACTGACAATTGGGTATCTGCTTTCCCGATACAATTTCGAAATACTTTCGAGCCCGGATGTCGTCAATTATGCATATCCAGAAGAGAAAGATTCGAAGACGCTACGGATGAATTTTAAGCTAAGCAAAAAATAATGAAACGAGTTCAATTTATTGAGTGGCTCTTGATCTTGAGCTTTGTTTTCTCGGTTGGCTGCCAATCCAAGCAGTCACAAAGCTATGGGCCGAAGTCGTTTTCGGGGGATGGTTTTACTGCGATCGTAGTGGCCTACGCTCCAGAGATGATCGGAGTGGAAGAAGTGATTGCAGCCAATGCGGACGCGTCGATCGATTCCGAGCTGACGATTAAAGGCGTGCGTTATAGTCTAGGTTCTTATCAGGGGCAACCGATTGTGGTTTTTGCGACTGGTATGAGCATAGCGAATGCGGCGATGACGATGCAGATGGCGATTGATTATTTCCCGATCAAAGAAGTAATTTATATGGGGATCGCCGGTGCGGTGAATCCTGAGCTTCAACCAGGGGATGTAATCATTCCTGAACGATGGTATTATCACGATGAGAGCGTCTATTCGAATCCAGATCCAGAAGAGGAGGGCGCCTTTATATTGCCGGACTATTACGAGTCGTTTTTGGAAACTCAGTTAGAGCGCAAGGCCACGGACCCTAACGAACCGAGCTATGAGCCCTTTGCATTTATCCAACCGGATGAAGTGCTTGTGATCAAGGACGGGATGTCTGAGCCGGAAGGTAAGGCTTATTTCGAAGCGACACCAAGATTGTTAGAAGTCGCGATTGCTGCTGTTGCCGATTTAGAGCCCGAAACTGTGGTGGATCTTCGCGATACGCTGTATTCGGTTGGCGGCAATGGCGTGACTGGATCTGTCTTCATGGATAACCGGGCGTATCGTAAATGGATTCGGAATGTCTGGAATGCGGAGGTGACGGAGATGGAGTCGGCGGCGATTGGGCAGGTTTGCTACATCAACGAAATCGATTGGATTATCATTCGGGCTATCAGTGACTTGGCCGGTGGCCAAGAGGGTAAGAACGTGGAAAACCATTATGACGTGGCGGCGTCACGAGTCGGCGCAAAGGTGCTTTTCGCGATATTGGATGAACTCTTGTCGAGTGTGGAGTGAGTGGAAAAATGGGGGTTTGAGGCGGCACTGATGGAGCAGTGCCTTCCAGTTGACTGAACTATTAATAATTTGAAATGCTGACTGCTGAACAGATCATTGAACATTATTGCTTGGAGCCTTTGGATCAGGAAGGTGGCTACTTTAGGCAGGTTTGGAAGAGTGACCGAGTCGTTTCGAATACTCTGCTGGGTGCTGGGTATCCGAAGGAAGGGGGGCATCCGATGGGGACGCTAATCCATTTTTTACTCACAGCTGATTCGTTTTCAGCCATGCACCGGTTACCGACGTCAGAGCACTGGTTCTATCAAATGGGGGATCCCGGAGAGATGTTGCTCTTACACGCAGACGGTCGGAGCGAGTTGATTGAGTTAGGTCCTGATTTTAGTCAAGGGCAACGTATCCAATACAGCACTCCGGCCCAGAGTTGGCAGGGGACGCGACTGCGAGCAGGTGGTATACACGGATATTTCTTTGGGAGTTGCGTGATGGTGCCCGGGTTTGAATGGACCGATTTTGAACTGGGCGCACGGAAAGATTTAGTCGAAGCTTTTCCAAAACAACAAACTGCGATTGAAATGCGCACCC
>Ga0307934_1000475_pt1 | contig 30284 bp, 29 predicted proteins | sample OrgLakmetageno90_FD_201838 | JGI IMG/M metagenome (GOLD analysis project Ga0307934, IMG submission 201838) | Saline water microbial communities from Organic Lake, Antarctica - #90 | ecosystem: Environmental > Aquatic > Non-marine Saline and Alkaline > Saline | place: Antarctica: Organic Lake...
GCTGTTTCTTTATAACCTTCTGATAATAGTGTTTCGATTTTAACCAACTCTTCATAACTTAATTGTTTATATTTTTTCATATAAGTACCTCTATGGATAGGCTACATGAAAACTTTTAAATCGGAACTATAAATTTTGTTGCACTTCTATTTGAAATCCAAGAAATAACTTTAGTTGATAGATATAACAGGTTTAGAGAGATAGAGCATAAATGTGTGTTTTATTACTCTAATGTCAAAGATATCTATTATGATATGTATACTCGTGGCTTTAGAGGAATACTAGATAGTAATATAACTCCTCATGTATATTTTGATGTGAATGATACTAATAAATATCCAAGACACCCAATATATATGCAGTACAATGAAACTAATTGGGAGTTTTTTAGAACCGAATAATTACTAATACTTCAGTTTTGCAAGAAGTCTATTAGAGTTTTTTATTGTTTTTTATTGTAAATTTTATTTGAAAACAGTAAAAGGAATAAGTAATGAGAAAAATATCAGTAATATCGTTAATATCAGTAGCAGCATTATCAATGTGTAATGTGGGCTTTGCTGGAGGAACTAAAGAGAAAGTGAGATATGTTTATCTCATTGGCACGCCAACCCTTAAGTTTGATAAAATAGTATGTACAGATGGTAAAAAATGTGAGACTAATCCTGATGGGCATATCATAACGGCAGATCAACCATGGGATGATCAAGCTAATGTAACATCTGAATATTTCAATTATGTATCGCCAGAGCATTATGTTGGTGAAGACGCATTGGAAATATCCGTGAATGCTGGGGCAAAAGATAGTGAGATTATAGCTAATCTTTTTAATGATTCAATCAAGCCGCTTGGCGAAGATCAGTGGCCCGTATTCAGGCACGGAAGCATGCATCAGCCACACAGACTTAGCCTTGCATTTAAAACTAATCTTTTTGTTAAGGTGGGCGGTATTCTGAATGATTGTGGTAAAGTGAATTTTGGGTATGAGTCTAATGGCGATTGGTTTTTGGCTGCGGAAAGTGCAACCATACGAGATAGCCGTTTTGAATTTCATTGTGTTGCTAATGATGGTAGTGGCACTTATGTGACATTTTATATGGAAGCAATAGGCAAAAACATATTTCGGGCTATGCCATATTAAAAATGATGGTTTGAAATAAAAAGCTTGCAATCCATGAAAATACTGTTATTATATACTTCATAGACGCGGGGTGGAGCAGCTTGGTAGCTCGTCGGGCTCATAACCCGAAGGTCGTAGGTTCAAATCCTGCCCCCGCTACCATATTATTAATAAGTTTAATAAAGGCCCTTAATGGGCCTTTTTGCTATCTAGGGTTTTGTGATTTTTAGGTAAGCAATTCAAGGGGAATATATGTTATTGGACAAATTGTACGAAATAGTGACGCCCATCACCGAAGATCTCGGTTATATTTTGTGGGGTATAGAAGTTGTAGGTAGCGGTAAGCCAACTATACGCATATTTATAGATCATGAAAATGGTGTTTCAGTAAATGATTGTCAGAAGGTAAGTAGAGATGCAAGTGCACATTTTGATTTAGAAGATCCTATCTCAGATAAGTATGTACTAGAAGTATCTTCACCTGGCATGAATCGTGAGATATTCAATATTTTTCAAGCAGAAGCTCTTGTAGGCTTTAATGTAAAAGCAGTATCTGTAGCACCTGTTGAGTCTCAGACTAAGTTTAAGGGTAGACTTACAAAGGTTGAAGGTAATGATGTAACCATAACGCTTGAAGATAGTGATAAAGAGGTGGTTTTTGATTTTGATGAGCTTAAAAAGCTAAGAGTATCACCAGAGTTTAGTTAAGTAGAGGTATGACAGATGAGTAAAGAATTACTAATGGTATTAGAAACTGTAGCAAACGAGAAAGATATCTCTAAAGATCTTTTGTTTGAGGCTATGGAAGAAGCTTTAGCTATTGTAACTAAGAAAGAGCTAGATGAGCAAATGAACATCGAAGTTCAAATAGATAGAATTACAGGTGATTATACTGCTGATAGAGTTTGGCACATAGTTTCAGAAGATGAAGACCTTATTGATTATGCTAGAGAGCTTTATGAAGATGTGGCTCGTGAAAAGGGCTATGATGTAAAAGCTGGTGATGTAATTCGTGAGCCAGTAGAGACTAAAGTTTTTGGTCGTATTGCAGCTACTATGGCTAAACAAATTTTGATGAAAAAAATCAGAAATTTTGAAAGAGAGAGAACAGCTAGAATCTACCAAGAAAAAGTTGGTGAAATCGTATATGGTGAAGTTAAAAGATCAACTTATGAGCTTTTGATAATAGACCTTGGTGGGAGTGCTGAGGGTATATTGCCTAAGAAAGATCTAATTGCACGCGAAAGATTCCGTGTGGGCGATAAAATTAGATCATGTGTGCAGAGTATTGAGCTTGATGAGTTCGGTGTTCCAAACACTATTATGCTAAGTAGATCTAGTAATACTATGCTAAAAGCATTGTTTAAGCTTGAAGTTCCAGAGGTGGAAGAGGAGCTTGTGACTGTAATGAATGTGGTGCGTGAGGCAGGGTTTAGGTCTAAAGTTACTGTAAAAAGTAATGATAAAAGAATAGATCCATGTGGTGCGTGCGTAGGTATGCGTGGTTCGAGAATACATTCTATAATGGGTGAGTTAAATGGCGAAAAAGTTGATGTGATCTTGTGGGATGCTGAGACTGTTCAGTATGCTATTAATTCACTATCACCAGTTGATGCTGCTGATATTATGGAAGTAAATGTAGACGAAGAGTCTAGCACTATGGATATAATCATCAAGCAAGAGAGCTTATCTAAAGCTATCGGTAAAAATGGTGTGAATGTAAGGTTAGCAAGTGCTTTGATTGGTTGGAAGATAAATGTTTTATCTGATTCTGAGCAAGAAGAGAAGCAGTTAAGTATCGTTGAGCAGTTTGTTGAAGTTTTGGATATTGACCATGATTTTGCTTTGGTGCTTATAGAGGAAGGTATCGAAACTCTAGAAGATCTTGCTTACTTGGATAAAGAAGAGCTTTTGGAGATCGAGGGTTTTGAAGAAGATATGGTTGATGAGCTGCAAGAGAGAGCTAAGGCTGCATTGTTGTTACAAGCATTGGTTGATAAAGAGCCTGCACAAGACCTTTTAGATATGCAAGGAATGAATGAGGAGTTGGCTAAAAAGCTAGCTCAATCTGAAATTGTTACAATGGAAGATTTAGCTGAACTGTCTGTAGATGAGCTACTTGATATAGCAACTATGGATGAAAGCCAAGCTACTGATTTGATTATGCAAGCAAGAGCTCCTTGGTTTGAGTAAAGATTAAAGTATATAGGGAGAGCAAAATGGCAAATATTACGGTTGGGCAACTAGCACAGCAAACAAACAAAGACGAAGAGACGCTTTTAAAGCAACTTAGATCTTTTGGTATCGAGAAATCAAATAAAGATGACTCGTTGACACCTGAAGAGATGAAGACACTTTTAGAAAAGATTAATAGTGCTAAAGTTGCACCAGCATCTGCACCGGCTAGAAAAAAAGTTACATCTACAGTTAGAACTGATAGCAACCATAAGATAAGTGTTTCAGTAAAAAGAAAAAGACGAGTAGCTAAGAAGACTGAAGATTCACCTGAAGCTACTACTAATGTGACTGTTACAAAAGATTTGGTTTCTGAAACTGCTGAAGCTGCTGATAAGGCAAAAGGTATCGTACCTGCTCCAGCAAAATCGACAGAAGTTACTCAAGGTGCAGCAGAAGTTGTTAAAAGACCTGCGGCAGATATCAAAGATATTACTGTGACGGCAAAACCTAAAGATAACGGCTTTAAAATCACCTCTATGCCTACGGTAAAAGTAGTTGCAGCTAACAATGCTAGTGATAACAACTCTTCTAGTGATGATAAAAAAAGACCTGTAAAAAAAGTATTTTCAAATGCTAATGCTACAAACACTAAATTCAAAAGAGAAGAAGAAGACAAGAGAGATAAAACAAAGAAAGCTGCAGGTAAGGGCTTTAAGAAAGCCAACCCAAGACAATTGTCACAGCTTGCTGGTGGAGGCTCATTTGATGAGTTTGGATCTAAAAAAGGCAAATTAAGAGCTCCTAAAGTCAAAAGACAAGAGTTTACAAAACCTGTAGAAGATACAATCAGAACAGTAGAGATTTATGAGGGGGTTACGGTAAGTGATCTTGCTCAGAGAATGGCTGTTAAAGGTGCCCAAATTGTAAAAATACTTTTCAATATGGGTATGATGGCTACGATCAACCAATCACTAGATCAAGATACAGCTATTTTGATCGTCGAAGAGATGGGGCATAAATATACTTTGCATAATGCAAATGCTCTTGAAGAAGCTGTAACAGTTGTTGACAGAACTTCACAAAACAAAATTTCGCGTGCACCTGTTGTAACAATTATGGGACATGTAGATCACGGTAAGACTTCTTTGCTAGACCATATTCGTAAAGCGCGTGTGGTAGCAGGAGAGGCTGGTGGTATTACACAGCATATCGGTGCTTACTCAGTTAAGACTGAGAAGGGTTCTATCACATTCTTAGATACTCCTGGTCATGAAGCATTTACTTCAATGCGTGCAAGGGGTGCTAAGTGTACAGATATCGTAATTTTAGTAGTTGCAGCAGATGATGGTGTGATGCCTCAAACTGAAGAAGCTATCCAGCATGCTAGGGCTGCGGGAGTACCAATAATTGTAGCTGTAAATAAAATTGATAAGCCTGACGCGGATCCTGAAAAAGTGGTCAGTGAATTGGCTCAAAGAAATGTAATGCCAGAATCTTGGGGTGGCGATGTAATGTTTGCCAATGTATCAGCAAAAACTGGCGAAGGCATACCTGCTCTTTTAGATGCGATATTGCTACAATCTGAAGTGTTAGAGTTAGAAGCGTTTGCTGATGGCCATGGTGAAGGTGTAGTTGTTGAGTCTCGTCTTGAAAAAGGTCGTGGTCCAGTGGCTACTGTACTTGTACAAAATGGTAGTCTAAAGCAAGGGGATAATATCCTTTGTGGTACTGAATACGGTAGAGTAAGAGCTATGCATGATGATCTTGGTAACAAGATTATGACAGCAGGTCCATCTACTCCGGTTGAGATTCTTGGTCTGTCTGGCGTGCCAGCGGCAGGTGATGAAATGGTTGTGATTGAAAATGAGAAGAAAGCTAAAGAGCTTGCATCTCAAAGGTCACAAAAGCAAAAAGAAGCAAAAATTGCACAAGAACAATCACTTAAATTATCTAATATGTTTAACAGCATGGGTAAAGACGGCGAACAACAAACTCTTAAAATCATCCTTAAAGGTGATGTGCAAGGTTCAGTTGAAGCTATTAGAGAATCTCTACTTAAACTTTCTACTGAAGAAGTTAAGGTTGATATTATTTCTAACGGTATTGGTGGGATTACATCTTCAGATGTAACTTTGGCAGTAGCGTCTATGGCTGTGATAGTTGGTTTCAATGTGCGTGCTGATGGTGCTGCGAAGAAACAAGCTGAAACTGATGGTGTTGAACTTCGTTATTACAATATTATTTATGATTTAATTGATGATATTAAAATGGCGATGACAGGTATGCTTTCTCCAGAAATGAAAGAGCAGATTGTCGGTATAGCACAAGTAAGAGAAGTTTATAGATCTACCAAGCTTGGTTCTATTGCGGGCTGTATGGTGATTGAGGGTGCTGTTAAACGAACTAATCCTATCCGTGTATTGCGTGATAGTGTGGTTATCTACGAAGGTACTCTTGAGTCACTCAAACGATTTAAAGACGATGCAAATGAAGTCAAGAAAGGCATGGAATGTGGTATAGGGGTTAAAAACTATAACGATGTGCGTGCTGGTGACCAAATAGAAGTCTTTGAAATCATCGAAGTAGCAAAGGTACTTTAGTATGGCAGCACAAGGTAGAGTTCACAGAGTAGAGAGTGAGCTAAAAAAAGTATTATCTGTAGTTTTGCGTTCTAAAGTTAATGATAGAAAGCTTGCTATGGTTACTATTACAGAGATAGAAGTATCTAAAGATTTGTCTTATGCAAAAGTTTATTATTCTTGCCTTATTCAAGAAGATGTAGAGTATGTTAAGAAAGCTTTTCTAAAGTCAAAAGGTTTGTTTAGGTCTTGTATCGCAAGCTCATTAAAGCTTAGAATAGTTCCAGATCTTAAATTCATCTACGACGATTCAGTTGAGTATGGTGCAAAGATGGAAGACAAGATTCAGAATGCTCTTGACGCAGACTCAAAAATCATCAAGCAAGATGACAAGTCTTCAGATGAAAACTACAAAGCTAGTGAAGAAAAAGACAGTAAAGTCGAAAAATTAAGATAAGGTTTATGCCGATGAATAAAATTCAAATTATTCGAGGTTTCAACGATATACTTCCTATAGATAGCCATAAATGGCAATATCTTGAATCTAAAATTAAAAGCATTCTCAAAAATTATAATTATGATGAAACTAGGTTACCAATCCTTGAGAAAAGTGAATTGTTTCATCGCAGTGTTGGCGAATGCTCGGACATTGTTACAAAAGAAACTTATGATTTTTCTGATAGAAATGGCGATAGCCTAACTCTGCGACCAGAAGGTACAGCAGGTTGTGTCAGAATGGTTGTTGAAAATAATCTTACAAATCGTGGACAGACTCAAAAGCTTTGGTACTGTGGTCCGATGTTTCGCTATGAGCGTCCGCAAAAAGGTCGCTATAGACAGTTTTATCAACTAGGTGTTGAAGCTTATGGGTTTGATAGTTTAGCTGTTGATCTTGAGATGATTTCTATTGTATGGAATCTTTTTAAAAGGCTTGATATATCTTCTGATATTTCACTTGAGCTAAACTGCCTTGGGTCAAATGACAATCGTAAAGAATACACTAAAGCATTGCTAGAGTACTTAAAGCCTTTTCATGGTGATTTAGATGAGGATTCTATAAAAAGATTGGATAAAAATCCTTTACGAATATTGGATTCAAAAGTTCCGCAAACTCAGGAAATTGTTAGAGATGCTCCGAAGCTTGTAGATTTTATAGATGCAGAAGAGCTAGATAAGTTTAACAAAACTTGTGAGTACGCAAAGTCATTAGGTATAAGCTATAAGGTTAATAAAAATCTTGTAAGAGGCTTAGACTACTATAGTGGACTAGTTTTTGAATGGACTACAGATAAGCTCGGAGCACAACGAGCAATCTGTGCCGGCGGTAGATACGATACTTTGATAGAAAATCTAGGTGGACAAAAGACGCCAGCTATAGGATTTGCTATTGGAATGGAGAGATTGTTGTTGTTACTTGAAGAGCTAGGTAAGCCACCAATCAAGACCTCTAAAGCAGATGTGTTTTTTGTGCTAGATAATGCATTTTTACACCAAAGTATGGCAATAGTTGATGGTATACGAGATGAATTTAAAAATTTGACTATTGATATGGATCTAAAGGCAGGTAGCTTAAAGTCACAATTCAAAAAAGCAGACAAGTCAGGTGCTAAGATGGCAGTAGTTATCGGTGAAGAAGAATTGTCAAATAAAATGGTAATAATAAAAGATTTAAAGAAAGATGTGGCAGAAGAGCGGGTATCTTTTGATAATTTGTTGAATTTTCTAGAAGGTAAAATGTGAAGTTACATAATATAAAAGGTTACCCTTGGATTGTTGTTGGTCTAAGCTCGTTCTTGTTGATTGATAAATACATTATGAATGTATCGCCTAGTTTGATAGCAAATGATTTGATGAGTAGCTTTTCAATTAACGCAACTCAGATGAGTGCGATGGTTTCATTGTTTTTGTGGGCTGTAGTTGTTTGTCAGTTCTTTATTGCTGGACCAATTATTGATAAGCTAGGATTTAGAAAAGTTAGTTTTTTTTCTTTGATACTTTCAGCTATTGGACTTTTACTATTTGTCCTTGCTGCAGATATAAATAGTTTCGCACTAGGCTGTGTTTCACGACTGATGATAGGAATCGGAGCATCATTTGCAACGGTTGGTTATATAAAAGCAGCAGCAGTTTGGTTTGAGCCGCGTAAATTTGCATTTGTATGTAGTTTTCTTATGACAGCTGCTATGACAGGAGCTCTTCTTGGTCAAGTACCCTTAGTTTACCTTATCGAAATTACAGGTTCATGGCATGCAGCTTTAATCAGTTACGCACTTTTTAGTATAGTGTTGGCATTGCTTTATTTTTCATTGGTGAGAGATTACAATCCTCATGCAAGTTTTTCTAATGATCTAAAAGAAAAGACTAGTACGCTAGATGGCATTAAAAAAGTGCTTTTTAATAAAAATAATTGGTTGTTGACAGTGTATACGGGACTTACCTTTACAACAATCGATGTGTTTGGTGGGATTTGGGGCAATAATTATTTCAGAGAGCTTTATAGTTTAGATGTAAAACATTCTGCGGGAATTGTCTCTATGATGTTTTGGGGTTTAGCTATTGGCTCGCCAGTGATAGGAAAACTATCGGAAAAGTTTGATAATAGAGTTGGTATAATGGTTGTTTTTCATATCATAGCAACTATAGCTTTAGCAATAGTACTAGAGTTCAAACTTACACCTGCAGTATCTGGAGCATTATTATTTATCTTTGGATTTTGTTTGGGTGTTTATATGCTTGCATTTGCTATAGGCAACCGTATCAACCCTATAGTTGTAGCAGCAACTGTTGCTGCTCTTATCAATACTGGTGAGCCGTTATTGGGAGCTATATTTGACCCGCTGATAGGTTATTTTTTAGATATCACCTGGTCAGGACAGTTTATAGATGCTCATAACAATATCATACAGTCAGCTATAAGTGGATCACATAGGTACTTTGATATTAGTGCTTACCATAATGCATTTCTTATACTTGTGCTTAGTATGGTGGTGGCATTCTTTTTGCTAATTCTTGTAAAAGATAAGGAAGTCATATAGCTTATGGGACTAAAGAAAGTATACCTTAGCAAGGTCGATGAGCTAGGGCTGCAGGCTGATGAACTTCAAATTGAGGCTATTCAAAAATTACAAGAAGTAATAGAACAGTTGAAAACAAAAAAGGTTTCAAAATTTAATTTTTTCAATAAAAGTCTTTATCCACAAATAAAAGGACTTTATATGTGGGGAGGAGTTGGTCGTGGTAAGACATTTATTATGGATATTTTCTATAATGAAATTCCTACAGCTAATAAAAAACGCCAACATTTTTCACATTTTATGAAAGATATACATACAAGATTGCGTACTTTTCAGGGCAATAAAAATCCTGTATCTATGGTAGCACTAGAGATAGCTAAAGAGACTCAGATTATATGTTTTGATGAGTTCTTTGTTGAGGATATTGCAGATGCTATGATCTTAGGTAGTATATTTAGAGAGTTATTTAGTTTGGGCGTTGTGCTTGTAGCGACTTCAAATATAGTGCCAGAAAGATTATACTCTAGAGGGTTGCGACGAGAATTGTTTTTACCAGCTATCAATATGTTACTTGAAAATACAGAGGTTTTAAATCTTGATTCTGGGGTTGACTATCGTTTTCTTTTAGAGACTTCATATACTAATTATTTATTCCCATATAACGAGCAAAATCGTAAAAAGTTTTTTGATAGGTTTCTAGTTAGAAATAAGGACTTTAGTAAAGACTATCCTCTACAAATATTAGGTCGAAATATGCCTGCTCGTTTGCATAGCAATCTAGATGTTTGCTTTGATTTTTCAGTGATTTGTGGTGCAGGTAGAAGTGCTTATGATTATATCGAAATTTGTAAAAACTATGATCATATATACATCTATAATCTAAGGGGTTTTGATGGGTATAATGAAGATGTTGCAAGACGCTTTATTGCTTTGATAGATGAGTGCTATGATCAAAGCAAAAAAGTAGTTATGCTCGCAAATGAAGATTTTAAAAATATTTATAAGGGTGAAAAGTTGGTTTTTGAATTTCAGAGAACTATAAGCAGAATTAACGATATGCAAAACCCTAATTTTGCTCATTGATTTAAGGAATTTAAATGGCTAGAGTGCAACACATAGAAGTATCTGAAGATGTTGCTGAGCAACGCATAGATAACTTTTTGCTTGGTAAATTTTCTAAGTTGCCGAAGTCTCTAATTTACCGTTGGATACGCAAAGGTGATTTACGAGTAAATAAAAAACGAGTTAAGCAAACGACTAGAGTTAATGGTGGAGATATTGTTCGAGTGCCTCCATTTATGCTTGACGATGAGCAGGTTGAAGTTAAAGTATCTCAATCGCATCTGGATTTTCTTGAGGCAAGAATCCTTTATGAAAACGATGATTACATAATAATCAATAAGCCGTCTGGAATGGCTGTACATGGTGGATCGGGTGTAAGCTCGGGCTTGGTTGAAAGAATTCGTCAGTTACGACCTAAGGCGCGCAGGGTAGACTTAGTTCATCGTTTGGATAAAGAAACTTCTGGGTGTGTGATTTTAGCAAAGAAGCATAGTTCACTTGTTTACTTTTTTGATCTCTTTAAGGAGCGAAAAGTTGAGAAAATTTATTATGCAGTGGTGCATGGTAAGTGGGATAAAAACATCAAGACAATCGACCTACCATTAAAAAGAACAGAAACAAAAGATGGGCAGCGAGTTGTAAGGGTTGATAAAATTGAAGGCAAAAAAGCTGTTACACATATACTATCGGTCAAAAATTTAAGTAATGACTTTAGCCTATTAGAAATAAAGCTTGAAACTGGTCGGACGCATCAGATAAGAGTGCATTGCAAGGTTATGGGCTACCCAATAGTTGCGGATAAAAAGTATGGGGATTTTGAAAAAGATACGGACCTTTTGAGACAAGGTATCGACAAGCTATTACTTCATGCAGGAAAATTAGAATTTTTTGATGAAAAGCAAGGGCAGATGATATCAGTAGAAGCTATATTGGACAGTCGTATGGAACAGTTAAACTAATGTGTTGCTAAATATGTTTCCATACTAATTCATCAGATTTTGATGCAGGTTCAGGATCGCTTACTTCAAATGATAGATCTTCTGAATTAAACTCAGCATCATTTGGTATGCCACTTAAATTATGCACATAGAAGTAGCGACTATCTTTAAATGGAGGTGCGACAAATTCACTACCTACTTTTATACTGCTAGTTTCCTTGGTTGCCCCGTCTTTACCTTTGATATCTAAGGTTATGTATTTACTAGAAGTGCCACATCCAGTAAATAAGGCGGCACTTTCTTCAAGTTCAACAGTTCCAGAAGATTTGCTACCGATAGGATCTATATTGTGAACATAAAAGCATTTTTTAGTAGAATCGTCGGGGGTGAAGAATGAAAGTGTTTTTGATGAGTTGTTGGTTATGTTGATATGTCGACGAGTTCCAGAGTATACAGTGCTAAAACCTGCTAGTGCAAATAGACATATTATTATTTTTTTGTTTTTTGACATCTTATACTTCCATCCTTAGTATTACGCTAATAGTTATTGCTTGCATACCAAAAAATCAAACTAGGTATAAAATTCTTTGCGATATTCGTACTAATCTGTGTTGGAATTGGTATTAAATCTTTTTATCTTCTACAAACAATAATATAACCAAAGAAGCGACCATACTTATCACAAGTGTTGTAAATGCTGTATGATATGAGCTTAATTCATAATACTTAATCTGAGAGTGGACGCCTGTTGCAGAGACAGTATCTATAAACTTTCCCGTCCATGACCAGTCTAGGCAGTATCCTATTAATGGGTCAAATATTGCACCCAATATAGGCTCGCCAGTGTTTATGAATGCGGCAACAGTGGCAGCAATTAGTATAGGGTTAATACGGTTTCCTATAGCAAATGAAAGCATATATATGCCAAGACATAATCCAAACACAAATAGTAGCAAGCCAGACATGAAGGCGCTAGTTTTTGTCAATAATACTACACTTAGTGCAACAGTCCCAATTATGTGGAATACAATCATTACACCTTTACGGTTATCAAGTATTTCTGAAACTTTTCCTAGTATTGGTGAGCCGATTGCCATTCCTATAAAGATCATCGAGATAATACTTGCGGCAGATTCTTTCGACACTCCGTAAGCTTCTCTAAAGTAAGAGTTACCCCAAAATCCAGCAAATGCGTCAACAGCTGTAAAGCTTAGCCCTACATAAAGAGTCAGATACCAGTTATTTTTATTCTTAACAACTTCTTTAAGTGCTTCAATAGTTGATAGTTGGTTATTTGATGAAGATGCTTCGGGCTTCTCGGGGTTAAAATCTCTTACTACAATATAGTACAGAACTGCTACAAACAAGCTAAGAACCGAAAACAATAGCATAGCCGTTTGCCAGCTTCCGCTTGCTGATATTATGTAGGCTAGAGGTGCTTGAGCGCATAATGCCCCAATCATAGCAGCAGTAGCTAAAAAACTAGCTGCAAATGCAAATTGTCTTGGCTCGAACCAAACTGAAACAGCCTTTAGGTAGGAAATTGTAGCAAAAGACACTCCCATGCCTGTTATAACTCTTGCGGTATAAGCCATGCTCAAGCTTCCTACATTTGCTGCAACTACAAACAATATAACACCCATAGCAGAAACAGTAACAGATACAGGGCTTATGAGCCTAAAGCCGTATTTATCTATAACAGGGCCTGCTATGAAGAGTTGGCAAATTATTATTGACCAGAAAAAAGCAGATCCTAAGGCACCTGTTTGAGTAGCATTGGTATGAAAGCTGCCCATCATATCGTCAGTAATTAGGCTAGGGAAAACTTGCATTACATATTTATCAAAAAGTAAGAATGAGCTGAGGATAATTATTATCCATGCGTAGCCACGGATATTATGAATTTTTTTTGACATGAATAGAGTCTAAGCTAACTAGTATGTAGCTATTTTAAGGTTATCTGAATTTATTGCAAGTGCCTTGATTTTAAATTTCTTAAATTTCATACTTGACAAGCGACAAGCGACAAGCGACAAGCGACAAGCGACAAGCGACAAGCGATAAGCGATAATGCTAATTGTTACTTACAATAGTGTGTGTATTTGTTTAATAATAAAATGAAAGGAAATAAGAAATGATGATGAAAAAAGTTTTATTGGCAGGATGTTGTGTTGCGGGGTTCTCAATGGCTAGTGCAGGAAATAAGCCGAAAATTTCTTTTCAAAATGAATCACAGGTGGGTATTGTGGTGTCAAGACTAGACGGTTCAAAAATAACCTCCATAAAACCAGGAAAGGAGCAAGAGTTAAGCATAAAAAAATACTGCGGTACTGAAAGTGCTGTAGGTAATGAAGTGTATTGTGATTTTTATATAAGAGATGAAGACGGTTTTAAGGTCAAAACAATCCATGTCGATACTCAAAAGCACGGAGCTTTATATGATATTAATTCAACTTTTGATTATGATTTTACAGAAGTTGGAATATCTAGTTGGAGTGCTTCAAAAATGGATGTTAAGAACGGTGTTAAATTACTTTTGCTTGGAAATCGTGGTAGTTACAAACTTGATGTAGAAGATTAGGCGCTTCTATCATTTGTTGATCCATATAAATTTTACAAAAATCTCGTTATCTGCTACTATTAGTCGCAGATAAAGTCTAAAGTTTTTCACTATGTTAAGTAATATAAAAATTGATCAAAAAAGATTTGTTTTGATCCAGTTATTTTTGATGCTTGTTGGCTATTCCATTTCACTTGCTTTTTATGGGCTTGCTTATGCAAATTCATTTTTGATGGGAGCATTGGTTATGTTTTGTGCCAATTTCATCTTCTTTTTTAGAATGTTTGTAAGTAAACAGTTCTCACCTGCAGTTGAGTTACTTATCTTTTATATGAGTGAGTTTTTAAAACTGTTTATTGTAGCCGCAGTTACGATTGTATTGGCAGTTTACATAAAACCTAAATTATTTCCTTACATTTTCGGATTGATTTTGTTACAATTGTTAGTATGTTTTGTGCCTATCCTGCTCAAGAAAGTTAGATAGGTGTTTTAATTTACTATAATTTCAAAAATTTTATTGATTGGTGGAATACTAATGGCAAATACAGAAGCTGGTGCTCAAGTCGCAACAAATTATGTGCAACATCATTTGCATCATTGGCAGATATCTTTAGGTGAGGGTGCTTTTTGGCAGCTCAACATAGACTCTTTGCTAGTCAGTGGGCTGCTTGGGAGTTTATTTGTACTTGTGATGCTACTGGCTGCAAGACGAGCTAGCTCGGGTGTACCTGGTAGGTTTCAAAATGCTGTCGAGGCACTTTGGGAGTGGATGGACGGTCTTGTTGCAGAAAATTATCACTTCAATCGCAACTTTGTAACACCTTTGGCTTTGACAATATTTGTCTGGGTTGTACTGATGAATTGCATGGATTTACTTCCTGTTGATTTATTTGGCTGGGTTATAAGTTTCTTTACTAATAGTCATGAGGCATACTTTAGGGTTGTTCCAACTGCAGATCCAAATGTTACATTTGCAATGTCGATAGCGATATTCTTCTTAGTTATTTTTTATAATATTAGAGCAAAAGGGTTTGGTCTTTTCAAGGAGATTCTGAGTGCTCCTTTCGGTATTTGGCTGTTCCCTTTAAATATATTCTTTAGACTTATTGATGAAGTTGTTAAGCCTATATCGTTGTCATTGCGTTTGTTTGGTAACATTTTCGCAGGTGAACTGATATTTATATTAATCGCATTGTTGCCGTGGTGGTTTCAATGGTCGCTTGGTGGTATATGGGCAATATTCCATATATTGATTGTATTAATCCAAGCATTTGTGTTTATGATGCTAACTGTTGTCTATCTGAATATGGCACAAGAAGCTCACTAGAAGTTTAAATCAACCAAAAAACTAAAAATAAATAACAGGAGAAATAAAAAATGGATATGTCTTTACAGGTTTTAGGAAACTTAAATGGTCTTACAGCTATAGCAGTTGCATTACTGATATCTTTGCCAGCTTTAGGTACAGCGATTGGTTTCGGTGTATTGGGTGGTAAATACTTAGAAGGTGTTGCTCGTCAGCCTGAGCTAGGTGGTATGCTACTTGGTCGTATGTTTATCGTAGCTGCATTTGTAGATGCGTTCGCAGCTATCTCAATTGCAATCGGTTTCTTAGTTCTTTATGCTAACCCATTGGCTATACCAGGTTTGGTTGAAGCAGCTACTAAAGTAGTTGGTGCATAATTATATTTTATAACATTCATTATCTAAAGGATAAGTAGATGGATATCAATATTACCCTGGTCGGTCAAATGATAACATTTGCAATCTTTGTTGTCTTTACAATGAAGTTTGTATGGCCGCCACTACGCAAAGCTTTAGACGAGCGTAGAGAAAAGATTGTCGATGGATTAGCATCTGCTGATAGAGCGTCTCGTGAATTAGAGGTTGCAAAGCGTCAGTCTGCCGAAGTTCTGCGTGAAGCAAAAGCTAAAGCAACAGAAATCGTCGACGGTGCGTACACTCGTGCTCATAAAATTGATGAGCAAGCTAAGGAAGAGGCTATAGTTGTAGCGGATAAGATCAAGAACATGGCTATGGCTGAGATCGAGCAAGAAAAGGTTAGAGCAAGAGTTGAGCTTAAAACCGAACTTGTAACATTGGCTATGGCTGGTGCTAGCAAGATTATTTCTGCTCAAGTCGATGAAAGTGCAAGTAACGAAATCTTAAAAGACTTTGTAGCTAAAATATAATATTAAAAATTATAAGGTAAGACACATGGCAAATGTAAGTGTAATTGCAAAACCTTATGCAAAGGCGGCTTTTGAGTTTGCAAATGAACATAAGTCTATCGAGCAATGGTCAAGTGGTCTTTGTGCTTTTGCTACTATTGTTGAAAGTGATGTGGTGGCAAACATTATTGCAAGTCCGATGTTGTCTCAGTCTGATCTGGTTGCAGTAGTAAAGGATCAGCTGGATCAAAACTTTGCTAATTTTTTATTGTTGATTGCAGATAATAAAAGATTGCAGCTCTTGCCAAGTATTGCTTTACAGTTTGAGTCAATCAAAAATGCACAGCTAAATAACAAGCTCGCGAGTGTCACTTTAGCGTATAGTGCGAGCGATACTTTGCTAGAGAGCTTGAAGCTGAGCTTAGAGAAAAAATTTGATTGCTCTATCGATTTAGATGTGAAGGTAGATTCAGCAATAATTGGTGGAGCTATAATTAGAGTGGGTGATACGGTGATAGATGATTCTGTATCTGGTCGTTTAGAGAAAATGAAAAGTATTTTATTATCATAAATTTATAGGAAATGAGTATGCAACTAAGTCCATCAGAGATTAGTGGTCTAATCAAGCAAAGAATTGAAAAGTTTGATGATTCTATTGAACTAAAGTCAGAAGGCACTATTGTAAGTGTTGCTGACGGTATTGTTACAATATATGGTTTAAATGATGTTACCGCAGGTGAGATGATTAAATTACCAGGTGACACATTTGGTCTAGCTCTTAACCTGAATACAGACTCTGTTGGGGCTGTAGTTTTAGGTGAGTATGATCAGATAAGAGAGGGCGATAAAGCTTACTGTACTGGTAGAATATTAGAAGTGCCAGTTGGCCCTGAGCTTTTAGGTAGAGTTGTGAATGCACTAGGTGCTCCTATTGATGGTAAAGGCGATGTCGCTACAACTATCACATCTCCTATTGAGAAAATATCTCCGGGTGTGATCTGGAGAAAGTCTGTAGACCAAGCTTTGCAAACAGGTATTAAGTCTATTGACTCAATGGTTCCAGTGGGTAGAGGTCAAAGAGAATTGATCATCGGTGATAGACAGATTGGTAAAACAGCGATAGCTATTGATACAATCATCAACCAAAAAGACACTGGTGTTAAGTGTATATATGTTGCGATCGGTCAGAAAGCTTCAACTATTGCAAATATTGTTAGACAGCTAGAAGAGCATGATTCTCTTAAACACACAATTATCGTAGCTGCTACAGCATCTGATTCTGCTGCCCTACAATTTATAGCTCCTTATGCGGGGTGTTCTATGGGTGAGTACTTTAGAGATCGCGGTGAAGATGCTTTGATTGTGTATGATGATTTGACTAAGCAAGCTTGGGCTTATAGACAAATTTCATTGCTACTAAGAAGACCGCCGGGTCGTGAAGCATATCCTGGTGATGTGTTTTATCTTCACTCAAGACTTCTTGAAAGAGCTGCTAGAGTAAATGAAGAATATGTTGAGAAGTTTACAAATGGCGAAGTAAAAGGCAAAACAGGTTCTTTGACTGCTTTACCAATTATTGAAACGCAAGCTGGCGATATATCTGCGTTTATTCCTACAAATGTAATTTCAATTACAGATGGTCAGATTTTCTTAGAAACTGATTTGTTTAACTCAGGTTTAAGACCTGCAATCAATCCGGGTAACTCAGTTTCTCGTGTTGGTGGTGCAGCTCAGACTAAGATTATCAAAAAGCTTGGTGGTGGTATTCGTTTAGCACTTGCTCAGTTTAGAGAATTAGAAGCGTTTTCGCAATTTGCATCAGATCTTGATGAAGCTACAAGAGCACAGCTAAATAGAGGTGAGAGGGTAACAGAACTTCTTAAACAGAAGCAATTCTCTACTTTGTCAGTAGCTCTTATGGGATTATCTTTATTTGCAGCGGATAATGGTTATTTAGATAGCTTACAAGTTTCAGAGATTATACCTTTTGAATCAGCTCTACACGCGCTTGCAGCAGATAAGTATGCAGATGTAGTTGCTGATATAAATGCAACAGGTAAATATGATTCTGAAATTGCAGATAAGCTAAAAGCAATCGTAGAAGACTGTAAAGCAAATCAAGCTTGGTAGGAGTAGACTATGTCTAATGCTAGAGAGATTAAATCTAAAGTAGCAAGTGTAAAAAACACTCAAAAAATCACGGGTGCGATGGAGCTTGTTGCGGCTAGTAAGATGAGAGGAGCTATTGTCATGATGAGCAATGTCCGTCCTTATGTTAACTGTGCCAATACAATTATCAAGAATGTCGTAGCTGCTAGTATTGACTACCCAAATCCATACCTCCTAGATCGCAAGATTAAGCGAGTAGGCTATATCATAACTTCTACTGATAGAGGTCTTTGTGGTGGTTTAAATATCAACTTATTTAAACAAGTACTTAAAGATATCAAGAAGAATCTTGATAAAAAGGTTGGTGTTGATATATGTGTTATAGGAGCTAAAGCTGAGGCTTTTTTTACTAAGCTAAAAGGAGTTAATGTAATAGCTGCTGCTCATTATTCTGATAAAAATAAAGAGACTAGCATGAAGTCAATAGCTGGGGCAGTGACTGTTATGCTTGACAAGTTTAGGAATGATGAGTTAGATAGAATTTATCTAAATAGTAATCATTTTGAAAGCACTATTAAGCAAAAGCCAGTGCAGCAGACATTACTACCTATCCAAGATGTGTTTACTGAAGAAGAGAAAAAGGCCAATAAAGCTCAAGCTTCAAAGGGTCATTGGGATTATATTTACGAAAGAGATATTGAAGAAGTTCTTAATGCTTTGTGTGTTAGATATATCGAAGCACAAGTGCGTGGAGCGGTATTGGAAAATGCAGCATGTGAGCAAGCAGCTCGTATGTTGGCAATGAAGAATGCTACAGATAATGCTGGTGATATTATTGATCAGCTTAATTTAGATTATAACAAAGTAAGACAAGCCATGATTACGCAAGAGCTTGCGGAAATTTGTTCAGGTGCAGCAGCAGTTTAGGAGAGATAAATGAGTACTGGTAAAATTATTCAAGTAATTGGTCCTGTTATCGATGTGGAATTTTCACGCGGCAACACGCCAAAAGTATACGATGCATTAAAAGTAGAAGAGGCTTCTCTTGTACTTGAAGTGCAACAACAAATTGGTGATGGTGTGGTTCGTACTATTGCTATGGGTACTAGTGATGGTCTTCGTCGCGGTATGGTGGTTACTAATACAAATGCACCTATTTCAGTGCCAGTAGGTAAAGGTACGCTAGGTCGTATAATGAATGTACTGGGTGAGCCAATCGATGAAGCTGGACCTGTAGAGCATACAGAAACTAGATCTATCCATCAAGCACCTCCAGCTTATGATGAGCTAGCTTTGAGTACAGAAATTTTAGAAACAGGTATCAAGGTAGTAGATCTTATTTGTCCATTTGCAAAAGGTGGTAAAGTGGGTCTATTTGGTGGAGCTGGTGTTGGTAAGACAGTTACAATGATGGAACTTATCAACAATATTGCAAAAGAGCATAGTGGATACTCAGTATTTGCAGGTGTAGGTGAGCGTACTCGTGAGGGTAATGACTTTTATTACGAGATGAAAGATTCAAATGTACTTGATAAAGTAGCACTTGTTTACGGTCAAATGAACGAGCCTCCTGGTAACAGACTAAGAGTCGCTTTGACAGGTCTTACTATTGCAGAAGGTTTCCGTGATGAAAAGCGTGATGTACTTATGTTTGTAGATAATATCTATCGTTATACGCTTGCTGGTACAGAAGTATCTGCACTTTTAGGTCGTATGCCGTCAGCTGTGGGTTATCAACCTACGCTGGCTGCTGAGATGGGTGCTTTACAAGAGCGAATTACATCTACAAAGACTGGCTCTATTACATCAGTGCAAGCAGTATATGTACCTGCCGATGATTTAACAGATCCATCTCCAGCAACTACATTCTCGCATTTAGATGCTACGATTGTATTGTCTCGTCAAATTGCTGAGCTTGGTATATATCCTGCGGTAGATCCACTAGATTCTACTTCAAGACAATTAGATCCTTTAGTGGTTGGTCAAGATCATTATGAAACTGCTCGTTCAGTTCAAAAGATTTTACAACGCTACAAAGAGCTTAAAGACATCATCGCAATTTTGGGTATGGATGAATTATCTGATGAAGATAAAAAGACTGTAGATAGAGCGCGTAAGATTCAAAGATTCTTGTCTCAACCTTTCCATGTTGCTGAAGTATTTACGGGTAATCCTGGTAAATTCGTATCTCTTAAAGATACTGTAGCTAGCTTTAAAGCTATTGCAAATGGTGAGTACGATCATTTACCTGAGCAAGCTTTTTATATGGTTGGATCTATCCAAGAAGCTATCGAAAAAGCAAAAAACCTATAGGTAAAAAAGTATGTCTAAAAACTATCTAAAAGTCGATGTAGTTAGCCCACTAGGCTCTGTGTTTACAGGTGAGGCTGATATGGTCAGCTTGCGTGGATCTGCAGGTGAGATGGGTATAGCTTATGGACATACAGAACTCCTTTCTACGCTGCCTGCTGGTGTAGTAAATATTAAAAAAGATGAAACTATAGAAGTGCTATATGTATCTGGCGGAATTATTGAAGTTACTCCGACTCGTGTGACAATTATGGTTGATGATATGGAGAAGGCTGAGAACTTAAATAAAGCAGAAGCTGAAAAAGCTAAGGCTAAAGCACAAGAGGCTTTGAATAAATCTGATGCATCAAAACTTGATGTTAATGACGCTCATAAAAGATTAGAAGAGGCTGATGCTCGATTAAAAGCACTCAATGCTTCTAATGGTATCTACTATTCTAAATAATTGTTTCTAATATTTTCTGATTTATTTAGCATTTTGAACTTCTATTTGAAATCGAGGGCTTATACTGATCTTGGTATAAACCTATATTTTTTCTCTTTGTATTTTATACTTACTTTGACTCTCTGATATTTACCAATATCTATAGCTATTATTTGCATGTCAAAAGTTAAAGTAGGCATAAATTCTTTTATGATGATCTCCCAAATTTGTATTGGGATTAGTATTATTAACTGATGTTACGCACTTTAGCTTTTTTCTAAACAAACAGTTTTTATAGTGGTCAAGTCTCGACTTGTCCCTACGCATGATAACAAATCATTGCTGTCTTGACCGTAGGAACCATAGAAAATAGACAGCTCAACATCTCTGCTGTCCCTACAGTAAATATGTATCAAAGTGCGAACATCAGTGATTAAAATAGGTATGAAATGCAACAAGAGAAAGGATAAGTTTGTATTGGGAATGGTATTGTTTACTGATTTTATGCATTAGGTGCTGGGCAACCACAAGGGTTTGCCCCTACAATCAAGATGTATGGAAATGCGTAACATCAGTTAATAATTCTCTCTAAAATGCTATAATCGTTATCAATAAAACATTTCTATGAGACTTTACTTATGATAAAAACAAGATTTGCTCCTAGCCCTACGGGTTTTTTACATGTGGGTGGTGTGCGTACAGCGTTATTTAGCTATTTATTTGCAAAGAAAAATAACGGTAAATTTCTACTGCGTGTAGAAGATACTGATTTGCAAAGATCCACGCAAGAAGCTGTTGATGCGATACTAAATGGTATGAGCTGGCTTGGTCTGCAAAACGATGAAGAGATTTATTATCAAACAAAAAGATTTGCTAGATATGATGAGGTTGTTAAGCAACTTTTAGCGGAAGGTAGAGCTTACTACTGTAGTTGCTCAAGAGAAAGGCTTGATGAGCTAAGAGAGCATCAGCAGGCACAAAACCTAAAAACAGGCTATGATAATAAATGCCGCAATGCAAACTATATACCCAAACATGATGAAAGTTTTGTTGTACGCTTTAAAAATCCTCTTGATGGTTTGGTAAGCTGGGATGATGCTGTAAAAGGCAATATCTCAATAGCAAATCAAGAGCTTGATGATATGGTTATCCAAAGGGCAGATGGATCACCTATATATAACTTCTGTGTGGTCGTTGATGATATGGATATGGCTATTACTCATGTAATCCGTGGTGATGATCATGTCAACAATACCCCTAAGCAGATCAATATCTATAAAGCTTTAGGTGCTATGATTCCTGTATTTGCTCATGTCCCAATGATACTTGGCCCAGATGGTGCAAAACTTTCAAAGCGTCATGGTGCGGTAAATGTAATGGCTTATCGTGAAGATGGTTACTTACCACAAGCTATGCTTAATTATCTAGTAAGACTAGGCTGGTCACATGGTGATCAAGAGATATTCTCAAAAGAAGAGATGGAGGAGAGTTTTGACCTTAGTCACATAAGTGCATCACCTGCAAGATTTGACTTTGAAAAATTGAAATGGTTAAACAAACATTACATCAAAGAGTCTAACTTTGCAGATATCAAAGGTGAGGTTGAGTATCATTTTATAAAAGCAGGATTAGACATCACAAATGGTCCTGATCTAGCAGAGCTTGTGCCAGTAATGGCTGAAAAGGCAGAGACATTAGTTGAGCTGGCTGATAAGTCTAGTTATTTCTACAGTGATGATTTTGAGTATGATGAAAAAACGGTTAAAAAACACATAAAGACTACTACGGGTGAGATACTCATCGCAACCCTTGGAAATTTAGAAGGCTTAGGTAGTGATGGGTGGCAGGACGAGACTGTCTTGCATAATGTTATAATCGCTACTGCAGAGCAATGCGAGTGTGGAATGGGTAAAGTAGGTATGCCGCTTAGGATTGCAATTACAGGCTCAGGACAGTCTCCAGATATCGGGATTACACTAAAACTTCTTGGTAAGGCTAGAGTTGTGACCCGTATTCATAGAGCGATTAAAAAGCTTTGTGGGCTGTAGAATAGTGTTTTATATATTGGGCTTTATAGGTTTATTGTTTAAAAAACCACAATAAATGATAAATTTAATACAAAATCTCTTGACTGAAATAAAAAAGTCGCTATAATAATCAACATATCGCTAGCAATAGTGATTATAGTCTTATGTCCCGTTCGTCTAGAGGCCTAGGACACTGCCCTTTCACGGCGGCAACAGGGGTTCGAATCCCCTACGGGATACCAAATTTAGCCTCGCAACTGAAAAGTTACGAGGCTTTTTTGTTTTTAGCGGTTATGAAATTAACAGTTATACTTGCGAAGGCGGATGTTTTTTGATTGCCGACACAAGATGAGGTGAGATTTCCATTTTCATGGGAATGATCCACTTTGGATTAGAATCTGGGTTTTAAGCTTAGAAAACTATGGTTGTTGTATATAAAAATATAGTCAAACAAACAAATTCACACAGTCATTCAAAAATAAGTAGCCTTTATCTGTTGGTTTGATGTGATTGTCAGATTTTTCTAGTAAACCTTTTGTTATGCCATGCTCAATCTTCGTAGACAGAACATCTACATCTAAGAAAGTTTGTTGCCTGAAAGTATCTAGATCAAAACCATTTTTTAGTCTAAGAGCATTGAGCATAAATTCATAGATCAAATCATCTTTTGAAAGTGTGGACTGTCCTTGGATTAGCTTATCTGCTTGGGTGTAGATTTTAGGATGCTTTTGTTTCCAAGCTCTTTTTACTTCTTTAGTAGTTAGGTTTGTGATTTTGCTATGAGCACCAGCACCTATGCCGATGTAGTCACCAAATGTCCAATAGTTAGAATTATGAATCGATTTCTTGCGACCTTTTGCATAGGCTGAAACTTCGTACTGATTAAAGCCTGCACTAGCTAATAGTTTTTTACCAAGAATTTCTATTTCTTCTAAGGTTTGCTCGTTCGGAAGAGTAGGAGTCTTTACAGCAAATAGAGTGTTTGGTTCAATAGTCAGCTGATACCAAGATATATGAGTTGGTTGCATCGCAATCGCTTGAGATATATCGTTTAGTCCATCTGCCGTGGTTTGATTGGGTAAGCCATGCATTATGTCTATATTGAAATTATCTATTTTTGATTCATGAATTTCTTTGATAGTATCGTAGACATTTTGGACATTGTGGATACGCCCTAAAATTTTTAGCTTATCATCTTGAAAGCTTTGTACTCCAAGTGATATGCGGTTGATACCGATAGCTTCATAACTTGCGATAGAGCCTCGTTCAACTGTACCTGGATTCATTTCAAGTGTGATCTCACAATTAGAGCTTAGTTTGGTATTTGCTTTGATATGATCTAGTACTTTGCCAAGATACTCTGGCTTAAACAATGACGGCGTACCACCACCGATAAATATACTAGCGACTTCTCTACCTTGGATATCTGCAAAATCAGCATCAAAGTCTTGTATGAGTTTCTTGTAGTAGTTTTCTGAAAGGTAAGTATCATCTTTTATTGCATGAGAATTAAAGTCGCAATATGGACATTTTTTTACACACCATGGAAAGTGGATGTAGATGCTTATTTGTTTGTTGATACTAAACATAGTGCTCCTATTTTAAGAAAAAGTGCTTGTTTGAGGAAGGATATGCAATACAGCTATGATTTACTTGTAGGCTTAGTTTTTTTTGTTTCGTATACTTTTCTAGCGATGTAAAGAGGGCGATGCTTTGTTTCGATAAAGATTCTCCCAATATAACTACCCAGCATACCTATACCAATCATTTGCAGCCCGCTAAAAAATAGTAGGAAAGTTATCAAAGAAGGATAACCAGGAACATTTACTCCAAAAATAAGAGATTTTACAATTATAAATGAACCATATACAAAGCTTGATAAGGCTGTAAGCACCCCAATATAAGACCATAGCTCAAGAGGGGCTTTGCTGAAACTTGTGATTCCGTCGATGGAAAACTTAAAAAGCTTCCAGTAATTCCATTTGGTTTCACCAGCGGCTCTTTCTTCTCTTTCATGGTAGACAAGCTTTTCTTTGAAGCCAATCCAAGTAAGAAGACCTTTGTTGAATCTAACTTTTTCTTTTAGTTCTAAAAAGGCATTTATAGCAGGGCGGCTGAGTAGTCTATAATCACCAGCATTTGGAGTGAGTTTTGTATCATCACTTATTTTGTTAATAATCTTATAAAACAAGCCTGCAGTTTTCTTTTTTGTAGCAGTGTCTGTATCTCGATTCTCTCTTACAGCAGTAACAACTTCGTAGCCGGCTTGCCAATGCGCAACCATTTCTGTTATTAATTCAGGTGGATCTTGTAAGTCTGCATCTATAGATATAGCGGCATCACCAGAGCAATTTTCAAACCCTGCATATAGAGCTGCTTCTTTGCCAAAGTTTCGTGATAAATCAACAATTTTTATTTGTGGGATTTCTAATTGTTTTTGTATGAGTAAATCAAGAGTATTATCTGTGCTGCCATCATTTACAAATACAAGTTCATAGTTGGTTGGAAGGTTATCTACGATAGGTAAAAGTCTATCAAAAAGATGGCTAAGACCTTCGGCCTCTTCTTTTACAGGTATTATGATGCTGACAATGAGGTTTTTTTTAGACATTTAAATTTACTATTTTTATTTTGTGGCATATAGATTATAGGTTTTAATGATAGGATTTAAAAGTAGTTTTTGTAGAGTTGAGTTGTATCTAGATGTTTAGATTAGTATTATTGTTTTAAAACATATAGGTGTACTGATTTTTATGTCAAAAGTTAAAAACTATTTATTCATACTTTTAATGGTGGGACTAGCATTCTGTTTATATGGGTTGCCTGATTTTTATGCTCCTGATGAGACGCGGTATTCAGAAGTAGCTAGAGAGATGCTAGCTAATCATAATTTTATAGTCCCATATATTAATGGCATTGTTTTTTTCCATAAGCCACCATTAGTTTATTGGATTGTGGATGTTTTTATGAGTGTTTTTGGTGAAAACACATGGGGTGCAAGGCTTGCTAATCCTTTCTTAGTACTTGTGTGTATGCTATTTGTTTATTTCGTAGTTAATAAAGTATTACAATCAAAGGTAGTAGCTTTATTGTCCGTGGTTATTACATTGACAACGGTGCTTATTCTATTTGCAGGAAGATACTTAAATATAGATATGGGTATTGCAGTATTTTTGAATTTAACAATGCTAAGTTATTGGTTAAGTTTAAAATATGATGACAATTATAAAGTTGGTTCTTTCTGGTTATTAATGGCTTTTGTATTTTCAGGATTGGCTGTAATGACAAAGGGGTTGATGGGTATTGTTTTTCCTATGGCTATAGTCGGTTTGTATTCTATAACCATGAATGAGTGGCGTAGATTGATAGATATTAGACTATATATAGGGCTTGTGATTGTAGGTGTTATATCGTTACCATGGATTTTGTTGGTTGATCAGCAATACCCTAATTTTGCATATTATTATGTCGTAGTGCAGCAAATACTTAGATACTCTACAGATGAGCAAAACAGAAGTGTTTCCAAAATAATATATTTGCTTGCATTTACCGGAGCTTTTTTTCCATGGTTTGGTTTCTTACCTCAAGCCTTAAAAGAGTTTTTTTCTAGAGCAGGGTTTAAGAATAGGAAGCAAAATAAGAACAACTGGTTTTTATTTATATGGGGCGTTTTCATATTTGTGTTTTTTGGAATTTCTAAGTCTTTTTTATTTGGATATTTAGCTCCTTTAATGTTGCCGTTTGGAATATTGATAGCTATTTATATTGCTGAATTATTTGCTAGAAATTTTTCGATATGGGATAAGGTAGCTGTAGGAATTCCAATATTCGTATTTGCTTTGTTGCCAATAGCGGCAGTAGTTATTATAGCTTTACCTCAAATTAGGGGCAATATCTTTACTGTGACAATATTAATGATGCCGATGATTGTTGTGCCAATACTTGTTATAGTGAAGTCTATTAAAGCTTTAAGAAAGCAATGCATCAAGAAAATAGTCATCTATTTTGCAATTATGATGATGATTCTTGCTAATTTTGGTTATGCCGTTGGGCAGTATTTAGACAACACGAATATTAAAAAAATAACAGCAGATATCAATACTATACTTGTTAAAAATCCTGATATTAAAATCTATGCAAGTCATAGGTTTTATGAGGTTGGTTTTGATACTAAACATCTTCCAATTATGATAAATGACGAAGATGAGTTGTCGGATTTGAAAATTGTTAAAAATTCTGGGGTTAAAAAATATATGATGAGCTATCAGGATTTTATAAAAAAATGGAAAGAGTCTAATAAGTTGAGTCTTATAGTTATAAGGAATAAACACAATAATCATTTAACAAAACCTGATCAGGCACTTGACGATTATGAAAGAGATATTCCTGCAGCGAAGTTTTATATTATAGACAGCAATAGTTATGCGACATTGGTTGCAAATAAAGAGATCAGTATTTGATTTAAGCTTTAAAAATAAAAAATTTACTCACTACAAAAGTATAAATAGCAACTAGTCCCATTGTTATAAATAGGGCGATTAAATACTGAATATGCAATATATGTAAAAGTATATAATAAATTAATTCATTCAGAGTTAGCCCTATCATAACATTTATAAAAAACTGTGAGGCTGCTTTTTTATGAGATTGGGTTGTTGTTGAGAAGGTTAGAAACCGATGACCAAAATAGCTAATATTAAACGCTATTAAGTAGGCAAATAAATTAGCAATAAGAGGTTTAGCTATCTCTAAGTGTACAATAGCAATAACTATAACAAAATTTGCGATAGAGGCTAATGCACCAATTATTAGGAAGTTTAATATTTGTTTTTTGAGCATTTTATTATGCAATATCCTATTAGTTTTTTTGAATTAGATAGAATGAAAACGGATGAGGTTTTGGATTGAATTTGTCTATTGGGTAGACATTAGTGCATACATCAGTTTTTACGATGTAATTGTTTTTTATGAATTCTTGTTTTAGGTTTACATTGCAGTAGGGATATACAACAAGTATTGGTTCTGTTGTATTTGACTCGTCTAAGTATCTAATATATGTTGGCTTATTTTTCATAAACACTGGTAAATATAGACTATATTTCCAATTGCTGCTTACGAAATTTGGCTTTGTTAAATGATTATCTTTGATAAATTTGTCGGCAACTAAAGCAACGCTGTCACCAATATTGTTATGCTCAATTATATTGTTACTAAAATTTTTAAGATTAAATGAGATAAAATATATTAAATTAATTAAAATTCCGAATAAGATCAGTTTTTTAAAATTTACAGAAACTATTTTTATGTTAAATAAAATGTAAAGGCTTGGTACTACAAGTGCTGATGTTGCCATTAACCACTCTGTTGGCAACCTTCCTTTTATTAATTCTAATATGAAAAAAATCATATAGGGTAGTAAGCCTATAAAAATTATGATTGTAGGTTTTGTTTGTTTCTTGTCTATAGTTGCAGACTTTTTGATTAACATACATGCTATAGTTATAAAAAATATCGCAAAATTTAATGACTGAAATAATATGTCGAACACACTGAAAGCTATATTGCGTAGTATTGGGTTGCTAGCTTCATTGGAGCGATCAAAAACATATGTGAGTGTAGAAAAATCCATCTCATGTAGTGAGATTGCACCAGGTATTAATATCACTACAAAAATAACTAAACTTAGTACTATGTTTTTTATATATTTTTTGTCGAAATTAAGTATCAAATACCCTAACATACATAAAAACAAAAGACCTATTTGAAATTTCGCATATATACCAAACGCAGATGCTATTGCGAGTAATATCCAATTTTTTTTGCTATTTGTTTCCAATGCTTTTGCAAAATAATATGCACTAGCACACCAAAAGGGCAAAAGTATTGTATTTTGATTGTATTGTAAAAAAAATTCTCCCATGTAGAAAAAGCTTAAAGCAGATAAAATAGTTAGTAAAATAGCTTCATTTTTTTGGAAATATATTTTCAACAGTTTGTAAATAAATACCCAAGATATTGTTATTAGAATAGATTCAATAATGATGTTAGCTAAAAGCGGTGGAAATAAATATACAAAAGGTGCTAAAGCAAATGCTCCTAAACCTGGATGTTTATCATGCATAAAAGATGGATTCATCCCCCATATAATATTCTCGGCAGTATCAGGAGATATACTTGTTTGTGAGTGAATTAAAAGTGTTAATCCTCCCCATATTACCAGGTAGAGAGATATGAATATAAATAAGGGGTGTTTTTTGAACATAATGTTTATATTTTAATGTTTAGTATATAATTAATAAAATATATTACTAAATAATAGAGTTTTGTTCTATGCAAATCGCAAAACATCAAATTGGGATTACAGAAAATGTCCCATCATCAGCATTTTTTATGTCATTTGAGATGGTTGAAAAATCACAAGTTGAGTTTGGTCTAAAAATCCTGCAGAAATTTGTGGATGGTAAAAGTATAGTTGCAGGTTTCGGAAAGAATCTTTTGGCTTTGTTTGATATTCCACAAGATGAAAATTTCCAAAGAGCAAGATTTGAGTCGGATAAAATCTCAAACAATGATGGTTATGACTTGGTTTTATGGTTACGAGGTGAAGATAAGGGTGAAATATTTCATCAAGCAATAAATCTCCGTAAGGCTTTGCAAGATTTTTTTGAGCTAAAAAAGTCTGTTACAAGTTTTACTTACCATGACAAATACGATCTTGCAGGATTTGAAGATGGTATAGAAAATCCTAAAAATGAAGCTATAATGCCTGCGGCGATAATTGCAGATGGCGTATTTGAAGGATCGAGCTTTTGGGTGATTCAGCAGTGGCAACACAATTTTGAATGGCTAAATAGTGTCAGTCAGTCAGAAAAAGAGGAGTGTATAGGTCGCTCGCTAGATGACTCGCATCAGCTTGAAAATCTTAAAGATTTTGCACATGTAAAACGCTCTGCAAAAGAAAACTTCTCACCAGAAGCGGAGATATTGCGTAAGTCTATGCCATGGGCAGACGATAGCCTAAATGGCGGTTTTATGTTTTCAGGGTTTGCAACTTCATTTAGATCATTTAATCTACAAATGGGCAATATGCTTGGTGGTAGTGATGGCATAGTTGATGGGGTGTTTAAATTTTCAAAAATATTAGAAACTAGTTATTTGTGGTGTCCGCCATTTAAGACTGGAAAGTTGGATTTATCACTACTTAAAAAGTAAGAAATTTCAAAAGTGGTTTTTATATACAATTTTTTTCAAAAAGGTTAAAATATAGAGAGTATTTCATAAATTTAGTCAATGTCTACGGAGGTTTAAAATGTCTGATATTAAAAATATCACTAAACTACAAATTGAGGATAAAGGGAACAAGTACTCTCTTTATAGTCTAAAAAAGCTTAGCCAAGAGCTAGGTAAAGATGTAACTCGTCTACCTTACTCAATCAGAGTGTTGCTTGAAAATCAGCTTAGAAACATAGATGGTTACAAAGTAAAGGAAGAAGATCTTCACAAGGTTTTGAATTGGGAAGCTAAAGCGACTAGTCGCCCTGAGATCCCTCACATGCCTGCGCGCGTTGTGATGCAAGACTTTACAGGTGTACCTGCTGTAGTAGATTTGGCTGCGATGAGAAAAGCTTTCAAAGATGCTGGTGGCGATGCTGACAGAATCAACCCTCTAGTAGATACTGCAATGGTAATTGATCATTCTGTACAAGTTGATCACTATGGTACAAAGACTGCTTTAGCACAAAATGTTGCAAAAGAATTTGAACGAAATGGCGAAAGATATAGCTTACTAAAA
>Ga0307934_1000480_pt1 | contig 30022 bp, 23 predicted proteins | sample OrgLakmetageno90_FD_201838 | JGI IMG/M metagenome (GOLD analysis project Ga0307934, IMG submission 201838) | Saline water microbial communities from Organic Lake, Antarctica - #90 | ecosystem: Environmental > Aquatic > Non-marine Saline and Alkaline > Saline | place: Antarctica: Organic Lake...
CTCAATCATATTTCATCATCCTGCTGTAACGGCGTCTTGAAGAGTAGAGCGAGTACGATAAGTATCTTTATTGCTATGAATGTTTGCATATTTAGGATTAGAAGCTGACTTAAGACTTGGGTTATTATTGAAATATGCTTTGCAATATCTCATGTCATGGGTTACGTGTTCTTTAATTTCGAGTCATGTGATTCACATTTTTCAAAGAAGATGAATGACTTGGTTTGGTTCTATGATATTTAAAGATTGGACATGATTTAAAATATCCTCATGGCTTTGAGAACCAAACGTAAGATCGCTAATTGCTTTGTTAGGGACGACTTGCTTTCATATAGTATTTTTTCTTTGTATTTGAATGTGTTGTAGTCAAGTTAGGATGAGTGCATTGAAGAGAAAAGTTTCCTCGTCATCTTTTTCTTCATTGTTTCAACTTTTTATGTATTTAATAAATATGTCTAGATCTATCGAAAAATCTGATGTTGACGTGATATGTAAACTTGGATTTTTTTCGATTGCTATACGAAAGTACTGTTCAACTTTTTTTTTGTATACTTCTTTATTGTCAGCTATTGCTTTAAGTATCTCATCAGCGCTTTGACAAGCTTCTGGCACATTGATACTTGATACATCGATGTTGTCTAAAAAATCTTTATTTTTACTTGGTTGATTAGTCATTGATAGGAGTTTACATTCTTAAAATAGTATGATCTAATTATATTATAATAAGATACAAAGAATAAGTCAATTAATATTAGAGATATATGTAAATACTATATGAAGAATTGTAATCACCAAAAAAACAACTATAACTAATAATTGTCTGACTTTACTATTATTTCTTCTTAATGCCAAAAAAGAAAAAAGATATACCAATGGATATGTTTAGAGATGAGATAGTGTTACAATGAGTGCGTACACACAATCTTCAAAATATTGATATTACAATCCCAAAGAACAAAATCATAACCGTGACCTGAGTATCAGGTTCTGGAAAATCTTCGTTGGCGTTTCATACTTTGTACAAAGAGGGGCAATTTCGTTATATAGAAAGTTTAAGTTCATATCTTAGACAGTTTTTTAATCTTGGAACAAGACCTGACTTGGATTATTCGTCATGATTGAGTCCAGCGATAGCTATTGAACAAAACAAACGTGTAGGTAATACAAGATCTACAGTAGGTACACTTACTGAAATAGATGATTATCTGAGATTATTGATGGCAAAGTTGGGTGATGTGTATTGTTATAGTTGTGGTGACCCATTGAGGCCTAAAACAACAGAGCAAATAGTTGATGATATTGTACTCAAGTTCGCAGATAAGAAAGTATATATGATTCAGGAAATATGAGAGTTTGAAGATGATACGAAGTTATGAAGATGGGTAAGAAAAAACAGAAGACAAGTAGATCAGTGAGGTGGAGTGACAAGATTTCTTGTCGAATATATTGGTCAGGATGGGACTGAAACAGTAGAATACTTCTATCTAGAAGATCCTAAAATACCCAAAAAACATTTTCCTATTAGATTATATGGAATTTTTGATCGTGTAACTATAAATGATTCGACATCAAGAAGACTAAAAGATGATATTATCAAAATGCTCTGAAGAGCAGAAAAATTTGGTGTCATGGTTCAAGATGGTGACGATGATGTAGAGGAAACAACTAAAAAACAAGATAAACAAACATATCGTTATATTATTTTACATGGATACACTGGGCGTCCAGAACAGAACTGGTTACCAAATTTAAAAACGCAATTAGAACTTCAATGACATGAAGTGCATGTTCCTGCATTACCATTTCCAGATAGCTTGGCTCTAGAAGATAAGGTGGACATGATTCTAAAACATGCTACTCTTGACGAACGTACTATATTGGTAGGGCATAGTTTGTGATCTGTAGTTGCTATGAAAGTTATTGAAAAAGCTGCAAAATCAGGAACGAAAATTTGATGATTTGTTAGTATTGCTGGTATCTCACAATGGGATCTTGATGCCAAAAAAATGAAAACGAAAAAGTTTTCTGCTTATGCAAAAGAAATTAAAGAAAAGAAAAAATTAAGTTTCCAACGGAAAAAAATTAAAGAAACAGTTGAGCATATTCATATAGTTTGAAGTCCAAAAGATGCTACAGTTCCTTTTGTGCAACAACAAACACTTGCAAAAAAGCTTGGTGTGCAACTTGTAGATATACATAGTGATAAAGATCATTTTTCATGAGAAAAAGAGCAATCCTTAGTTGAATATATTCAAGATTTCCAATTATGAGAACATGTATGAGTACAAGAGGCCACAAGTATTTCTTATGGTCAAATGGGTATGGTGTGGTATACAGACAAGTACTATTGTGCGAAGTGTAATATTCAATATCCAGAATTTACGCCACAGCATTTTTCAGCAAATAGACAAGATGGGGCTTGTACAAGATGTCAGGGAATTTGAGAGATATTGCAGGCAGATTTTGATAAAATATTAGATCCATTTTCGGTATATTTACAGGCTGTATTGCCGTGGCGTGATAGTAGATATGGACAAGCGATATTGAAAAAGCTTGCTCAGAAATATGATATACAAGAACAAACAAAATGGAAAGATTTGCCAGAATGGTTTAGAGAAGTAGTAGTAAATGGAGATGAAGAACTTATTCGTGTAAGTACGTGATGAGGAAAATTTGTATCGTTATATTATAAAGGTATAGAAGATGTGTTGACTGCTCAATATAATCAGTGAGTATTGACAGTTGACTTTCAAGCAATGCTTGATGTTAAGGCTTGTCCTACATGTGCATGAGCAAGATTGAGACAAGAAAGTTTGAATGTATTTATCACTACAGAAACTCATGTAGATGAAGAATTGATAAATAAGAATGATATTGAAAAAAAATATAATATTTTTGATTTACAGCGTTTGTCTATATCTGAGCTTGTTCAGGTGATTCGTACATATCAATGAATGACTAAGAATAATTGAGAATTGGTAGATAGAATTACTAAACCACTCATAGATAGATCATGAACTATTGATGATTTGGGCTTAGGGTATATAATGACTGCAAGAAAGATCGATTCGCTTTCATGATGAGAAATTCAACGTTTGAGATTAGCAAAACAGCTTGGGAATAAGCTTACATGAATTATGTATGTTCTAGATGAGCCTACTATATGATTGGATGAATGAGAAATTTTGAAGGTAATAGCAGCGATCAAACAGTTACAAACAATGGGTAATACGATTGTTGTGGTAGAACATAACGAAGATTTTATAAGAGCGAGTGATCGAATTGTCGAGGTAGGTCCATGAGCTTGAGATTTTGGTGGTAAAATCCTATATAACGGCACCTATGATGAATTTTTGAAAGAAGATACTCTTACTGCCAAATATATGAATGGAGAAAAAAAAGTTACAGCAACATTTGATCATACACCAAGTACGTATGAACTATGTATAAAAAAAGCATCAAAACATAATCTTAAAGGTATAGACGTAAACATAAAACTATGAAGTTTTACTATTATTACCTGACCTTCAGGAGCTGGGAAAACAACATTGATGTATCATACATTGTTCAATTTCCTTTCCGAAAAACAACAATGGATACAAAGTCGTATTAGACTTTCTTTACTTAGAGAGTGATTGAGTCGAGCCGAAATATTGCAAGCTCCAGTGATGCAAAGAAAAAAATATGAACATCTCGAGCAAATTGCTTTACAAGAATATTATGAATATATTGGTGTGGAGACAATCACGTGATATGAATCTATAGAGAATGTGCTGTATGTAAATCAAAGTAGTATTTGAAAAACTCCTAGAAGTTGTCCAGCAACATTTATTGGAGTGTTTGACGATATTCGTAAGCTGTATGCAGGAACTACTGAATCTAAAATGTTGTCATTTACGTCTGGTCATTTTAGCTTCAATTCTAAGAAATGAGCTTGTCCTGAGTGTAATTGATATGGAGACAAAAAAATTGAATTACAATTCTTGCCTGACACGTATGTGCCTTGTTCATTATGTAAATGACGTAGGTATAAACCTGAGATATTAGATATCCGTTGGCATGATAAATCAATTTTTGAGGTGCTAGATATGTATGTAAAAGATGCATATGAGTTCTTAAAAGATATGGACTTTATTGCTGAGAAATTGAAATTGATGATAGATATTTGATTGGGATATTTGAAAATGTGACAGTCTGCGCATACGTTATCTGGAGGTGAATCACAGCGTTTAAAACTTGTAAAACATTTATTGAAATCATATAGAGGGCATACTATCTATTTCTTGGATGAACCAACGGTTGGTTTGCATGCAAGTGATATAGAAAGACTATTACAAGTCTTGAAAAGATTTCTGGATAATGGCGATACAATATTGATGATTGAACATGAAAAAAATCTCCTACAATTTGCAGATAAGGTAGTGAGATTGGAAAATGGGTATTTGGCGAAGTAGATTTATGAGTTATCTAGGCTATATTTCCACATTTTTTCTCAATGAGGAGGAATAGCTATGATGTCCTTTCTTCATTCTTGGGGGAGTGAAAATGAAACTCATTTGCTAGCAAAGTATTTTTTTGGTAAAACTAATGGAGGGCTTTCTCATTTTTTGAATGTAAAGTACAATGTCTTATAATTAACTACCATCTTAGTCAATTTTTGGTTTAGAGTATTATATAGGTTATTAGCTTTTCATTCTGATAAAGAAAAAACTTCTGGATCATTGGATAAAAGAAAATGTAAAAGTTCAGGTGAAAAACGATCGGTTTGTCATACGTTGATTTTTGCTACTCATCAGTCATATAGACAATCTGGTAAGTGCTGTAAAAGTATGAGTATATTTTCGATATATTGTCCTGTGTAGTCTGAATAGATAAGGTCTGCTTTAGGGAGAAAGGTATATATATCAGGATCGTCCAGGTCAAATTGCATAAAAGATATACCATCTTCTCGTTGTTCGTATGATTTAGGTGTGCACTGATCAATTCATATATACTTTCTTTGTTTTGGCTGTTTTCAAAGCGCAGATATTGTGTGAAGAACATTTCATTCTCACATTCATAGCTCCATAATTGTTGCTTGTGTTTTATGCTGATCTACATTGTAGATATCTTCTAGATTGATAACGCTAGTATCAAATGAATATCTCATATTGGTCATGGGTGTGAGATCAACATAAGTTTGATCATGCATAACAATCATTCTTTTTTTTCATCTTTCTATATCTATAAGTAAGTAATATCCTCAAGACAGGATATGATTATATAATTTGTCTCTAAGTATATCTTGATGTTCTAGAGGAACTTGTCATCAAATGTACTCTCGCCATAGATCGACTACTGATGTTGCATAAGCAGTTTTCTCCTTTCCACGCGCATAATCTATAATGTGAGATATAGGACTGATATATGTTTTTGATGGTTGTTCTCCAACTTCTCATACAATGTTTTGTGAAGTTTTTTTTTGTATTCAAGAAATTCCCTGTGATCATTTTTCACAGGCTCATCAAGGTATTTCAATTTTTTCATTTTTATCTGACATACTTAAGTATATATAATCTTAGCTATTTTTTCCACTATTCTCAATTGTTTTTTTTTGCTTTATTGGTATTGTATATATATTTATATTGTTGTATATATGTATGCTACTTTTGGGAAAACCAGTCATCAAAAAACTATCTAACGAAATATCGAAATATATTGAAGCACATCAACTCACATGAAAATATGTCGCTATCTTTTTATTGTCTGACGACAAGCCTTCTGAAGTATATGTAGGGAAAAAGGCAAAAAAAGCTGAGAAGATAGGTATATATGCAGACATAAAACTTTGAAAATTATGGGATGTAGAAGAAGTGATAGACGAAATTCAACAGTGTAATGTTGATACTAACTGTATAGGAATTATGGTGCAATTACCTTTAGCTGAACATTTGAAAGAACATCAAATGCGTATTTTGGATACTATTGTGCCAGAAAAGGATGTGGATTGATTAGGAACAAGATTATTTGGTCTAGCAGGGTTTGGAAAAATAGATTTTGTGCCAGCGACTCCAAAAGCTACGTTAGAGATCCTTAAATACTATTGAATGGATGATTATCGATGAAAAACAATAACTATAGTAGGAACAAGTAATCTTATTTGAAAACCCTTGGCAGTGGAGTTGATGAAGCGTGGAGCAACAGTGATTACTTGTAATTCAAAAACTGATAAACAATTTTTCAAAGACACATTAGCGGCTAGTGACTTTATTATGTCTGCTACTGGTCGCAAGCATTTGATTAACAAAGATGTGTTAGATACTAATTTAGAGGATAAGATATTGGTAGATATTGGTTGGTGAATTGATGAAGATGGAGCGTATGGTGATATAGATTGGAAATATTATGAAGATAAAGTAAAAGCAGTAACTCCAGTACCTTGAGGAGTGGGGCCTGTGACTGTCACGTGCTTGTTTCACAATATTATGGCTATAGGAGAACAAAAGAATCATATCTCAGGATAAATATTTTATTTTTAATTGGCTTAGCTTATGAATATTAATAAAGAGAAAATGTTTGTTATGTTCGAGAGAATGTTATGGAGAATTAGATATGTTATTCTATTTCCAATTATGTTTTTGATTATAGCATTATTCTATCTTATTTTTTTGATGGGAGAAAGAATTATAGATGCTACACGGTCACTAGCAGGAGAGGATTCTCCGTTTGAAACATTGGTATATCTCATTGATATTGTGGATTTTACCTTAATTGCAGTGATTATCTTGATTATCATTTGGTGAGTGTATGAATCATTTATTCGTAATATGGCAGTAGACACTGAACAGCAAGGAAAAGCAGACCTAGTGTTGATACATGATATTGATGAATTGAAACAAAAATTAGGAAAAGTAGTGATTATTTCACTGATTGTACATGTATTCAAGCAGGCCTTAATTGCTCATGTAGATACGACTATGGACCTCGTATGGCTGTCTGTAGTTGTTATTTTACTTGCTATATCCTTGTATTTGACAGAAAAAATGTGATCGATTCATTCTACATGTGCCAACCCTCTACATAAAGATAGAAAAAAAGGTGATGGTACGTTGCTGTAAAGATGATACTAATCTTTTTTGCTGTAGATGAGATCACAAAAATTGATTTTTCATGGCAATTATGTTGTTAAGAACTTGAAAACATCCTCAAAAAATATAGTATGACGCAACAGATATTCTAAGAAGTTGGTGAGTCTATTCTATATTCTTCTAAATCACCCATTTTCCTGGGAGCCGGTATACTTCAGTTTAGGCTGTGAGTCGAGCTACCCACCTTGGCCTTCGTTTAGGGGAGGGAACTTTGGGCACCACGGCTTCTTGGTTTTTTTTGTTGTTACATATCGAGCTAATTAATTGAAATACTTGCCAACATATATACTATAAACTCATTTTATTGCCCTACTCACGAGAAGTTCATGGAATTGTTTTGATACACTGTCTCATATATACCTAGTTTTGGTGGCGCGCTAATAGCAATTATTGTTATTATTTTGTTAGCGCTGTTTGCGGTAAACAAAAAAAATAATTTTGCAATCTTGTTTGTACAATTGTATGAACAGATGTTTGATTTTTTTGCTGATATTCTTTGAGAAAATGAATTAGCTTGGATAAAAAGTTTTGTGACGAATATGTTTTTTGTGATCTTGTTATATAACATTCTTTGATTGTTGTTTGATCTTGTGTGACCAATCTTTGGCTATCTAGTAACTGGAGAACCTTGGTTGTCTCAATGGATAGGATTTGGTACATCAAACGTAGAATTTAATGTTGGTATGGCTATTATTGGTGTGCTCATGACATTGGGAATTCAACTTATAACTATGGATTGAAATGGCTTTTTGGGAAAGAAACTATCTGAAGAGAAATGGAATACACCATTTTTCAAAGCAATTAATTTTATATATGAATATGTGCCTTTTTGGTGAAAAGATATTATTACTATAGAGAAATGAGATATGCATCCGGCAATCTTTTATCCAGCGTGGGTACTGATTAAGACTTTTGATATTATTATTTCATTATTTGTATGATTCTTGGATATTATTGGTATATTAGCTAAAGTAATCTCTTTGGCATTTAGACTGTTTGGTAATATGTTGTCTGGTACAGTATTATTGACTGTATTGATGGTGTGACTGTGATCAGTGACAGCTTCTAGTTTTGGTGTAGAGTTTCCGATTATAGCTCCTATTATATTAATAGCGCAAGGATTATTAGTTGCTTGTATACAAGCTCTCGTATTTCCATTGCTCTTAGCAATTTACGTTAAAGTTGCTAGAATGGGAAGCGAAGAAGAGGAAGCAACTGCGTAGTTTGTTATATAACTTATTATATAATTCTTATTTAATCATTAAATTATTACTATTATGGAATCATTGTACGTATTGTGAGCAGGTCTTGCTATTGGATTAGCAGGTCTAGGTGTTGGTATTGGTGAAGGTATGGTTGCTAAAAAATCTCTAGAATCTATGGGTAAAAACCCAGATATGAGTAACTACTTTCTTGTACTTACTATTCTAGGTATTGCTTTAGTAGAGTCTGCAGCAATTTATGGATTGATCATTGCTTTTCAAATTATGGGTATGGAACCATGAACTATCGAAGCATGGAGAGCTGTAGCAGCTGGTTGTGCTATTGGTTTTGCAGGTTTGGGTGCTGGTATTGGTGAAGGTATGCTAGTTTCTGGTGCAATGGATGCTACATTGAGAAACCCAGAAATGAAAACAAAAATCATGACATTTATGATCTTGTTCTTAGCTCTTGTTGAATCAGTTGCTATTTATGGATTGATTATTGCTTTCCAATTACTTGGATAAAAAATACGCATTCACGATTTACTACTAATACTTTGAACATATGGAAATAAATGTAGGTGTACTGGTTGCACAACTTATCAACTTCGCTCTTATCCTTTTTCTTTTCAAGAAATTTGTAGGTGATAGTATCACAAAGGCACTTCTTGCTAGAAGAGCAGAATTAGCAAAAGCTGAGGATGCAACTAAGGTATACGAGGAAACTTTAGTGAAAGCAGCAGAAGAAAAAAAACTATTGATCGAGGAATGACTAGTTCATAAGAACAAACTTATAGAAGAAGCTAAGCAAGCGGCAACGCAAAAAGCTGATGGTATAATTGCTTCTGCTGAAAAATCAGCAGCTCGTATTGCTTCTCAAGCTGAAGATAAAGCTACAAAACTTGAGACTGAACTAAAAAAATGATTTGTTGATGGTGTGAAAAAGACTACTCATGTTGTGGTTAAAAAATTATTTGAAAAAAATGTAGCTCTACAGGAAAAATACTTAGATGAACTTGTGCAAGAATTTGCAAAATAGAAATATTGATTATGTAGGAGATTTTCTCTCATTTTTAGGTTTAGATAGTATCATGTATTGTTCAGATAAACAATTTATAGCTATAGCAAATAAGACAGGTGTTGAGTCTGCTGATATGTATGAAATGATTTATGTTGTTTGTGCATTGCATGCAACATGGTGAAGTTTGATCAAATCAGAACGTTTCAAGCAAGAAGTTGCTAAGGAGCATATAGAAATAGTGAAAATGATTGAATTGTTAGAGTCTGTTGATAAAGCAGATCAGGCATCATTGAAGCGTTTACTCGTTCTTATACAGGATACGAGTACAAAATCTTTTACTATTGTGGGTTCTACTCATGAAATGCTAGAAGAAAAATTGAAAAAATCTTTTGGTGATGTCGAATTTGAACATGAATCTAGTCAGGAGCCATGATTGCAGGTTTCATGAGATGGATGGTGGTACAAAAGAAGTTTAGCTAAGGATTTGGATAAAATTTTACAATAAACATACATAAATATTTTTTAATCATAACGTAATAATTAGTATGAGCGTTACACAAGAACTATTACAAAAAATTGAAGATCAAATCAACTCAACATCGTTGCAAGATGAATTCTCTAAGAAATGAGAAATACTTGAGATTAAAGATGGTGTGGCTACGGTTATTGGTCTAGAGGAGGTAAGCTTTTCTGAAATTGTTGAATTCGAAAACGGAACAAAAGGTCTTGTTCTAGATCTTTTGAAAGATTCTGTTGGTATTCTTATTTTGGGTGACTATGCTGGTTTGCAACAAGGAGATGTAGTTAAATCTACAGGATCCGTATTTAGTATACCTGTAGGAGATGCGTATCTAGGAAGAGTTGTTGATGGTCTGGGTAATCCAATTGATGGAGAGGGAACTATTTCTTCTGATGTTATCTACCCAGTGGAGAGAATTGCTCCTGGAGTGATGAGTAGACAACCTGTTGATCAACCTATGATGACAGGTATTAAGTCTGTAGATGCTATGGTGCCTATTGGTCGTGGTCAGCGTGAATTAATTATTGGTGATAGACAAACTGGTAAAACAGCTGTTGCTATTGATACAATCTTGAATCAAAAAGGGCAAAATATGAAATGTATTTATGTTGCTGTTGCTCAAAAAGAATCTAAAGTAAGAAGAATTGTTGAAACATTAAAAGCTGAGGGTGCGATGGATTATACGATTGTAGTCTCTGCATCTGCATCCGACCCTGCAGTGATGCAATATCTTGCTCCATATATTGGTTGTGCTTTGGGTGAATACTTTATGGATAATGGTCAGGATGCATTGGTAGTGTATGATGATCTTTCAAAACATGCGGTAGCATACAGAGAAGTATCACTTCTTCTAAGAAGACCTCCTGGGCGTGAAGCATATCCTGGTGATGTATTCTACTTACATTCAAGATTATTGGAAAGAGCTGCAAGATTAAATGCAGACTATATTGAACAAACAACTGGTTGAAAAGTAAAAGGAAGAACAGGATCATTGACTGCATTACCTATTATTGAAACGCAAGCTGGAGATGTTTCTGCATATATTCCAACAAATGTTATTTCAATTACTGATGGGCAAGTATTCTTAGAAACTGACTTGTTTAACGCATGATTTAGACCTGCTATCAATGTGTGATTGTCAGTATCACGTGTATGAGGTTCTGCTCAGACAAAAATTATGAAAAAAGTTGCTGGTAACCTGAAATTGAGCTTGGCAAATTATAGAGAAATGCAAGCATTTGCTCAGTTTGCTGCTGATCTTGATGAATCTACTCAAAAAGTACTTTCTAGAGGTGAAAGAATGATGGAATTACTTAAACAGCCTGTAAATGCTCCTATCACCTTCGATAAACAAGTAGTGCTTATCTATGCTGGTATTAAAGGATACTTAGATGCATTGTCTGTTGAGAATATTTCTACTTTTGAGGCTACATTGTATGAAAAACTTAATACAAGTTATACATGATTGTGTGATACAATTAAAGAAAAGAAAAAACTAGATAGTGACATAGAAGAACAAATGACTGCAGTAATTACAGAAGTAGTAGAGGAGATTAAATAATAAAAATCATATATGTATATAATAAACTCACACGTTGTGTGAGTTTTTTTGTGCGAAAATTGTATAGTTATTGTTTTTGAGTATACTCATATATAGTATGCGAGATAGTATGTTTTTTATTATACAAGGTCGATATGGATAAATTTAATGATATGTATGGAGAACCAAATTATACCAGATTAATTCTCTTATTTATTCTTTTTCTTGTAAGTTTGTTCTATTATATGGATACAGATGTACCACAAACATCGTATATCGATCAACAGGTATATGTTAAATATTCTTACTAATAGATTTTATATGTTAGTTTTCCTCTATATGAAGAAAAGAAATGAGGCTTTTGTATGTCTATGATGTGGACACGATGTTGAGCCTGCAATAAAAACATCAAGAAATCATTGTAATATGTGCTTTTTGTGTTTGCATGTGGATGATCTAGTGCCATGAGATAGAATGAGTGAATGTAGGCAACCAATGATTCCTTTTGAATATATGGTAGCAAATGGAAAGATTAAAATACATTTTATATGTGTAGCCTGTGGGCATACACATCGAAATAAAACTACTGAAGATGATGATCTCTCGCATTTGGATGAAAAGATTGCCTCTTGGAAAAAGAAGTACTCGTCTTTATTTTGAGATATATAGTTTTTGTATCTGAAGTTCTTGCAGTTAGCGTTACTATATCTATATTCATACTATATTTGTTTTTTCTCTCTTCACTCATGAAAAAAATATTCATACTGTTACTTCTCCTTATAGCTACAATTGCAGTAGCATGGTGGTATCGATTCCCTATAGAGTATCCTGAAATGTCTCAACATTTTTTGTTTACTAGAAAACCTTGAATACAGACTGCTGGGAATAGAGCTACAATAACTGCAGTTCCAGCACCTGAACTTCCTTTAGCCGAAGTTAAAGAGGCTGAATATACTCCTTTTGAGCTAGTAGAATGATCTTCAGTATATGAGATATTGCAATGATCTTCTCTAGAACGAATAAGATCTACTAGTGATGGAAACTATCCATGAACAGTAGGAATTCAAGAATGAAAAGTTGCTGTTTTGTGAGAGAATATTGTAGCTGGAGCTTTTGTTCTAGATATGTCTAGTATTAGATTGAAATGAGGTGATCCTACTGTTCTGGAAAATGTGATATCAACTTCGAATTTAGATGTTTCAAGTTTCCCAGAAGCGTCATTTATACTTCAAGAATCTTCAAGTGATACCATACGTGGTATTTTAACTATCAAATGAGTCAGTAAAGAAATCACATTTCCTGCACTAATTCGTGTGGATGATGAAAAACTTAGAATCTTTACCGAATTTTCTATTGAAAGAGAACATCGATGACTTGGTATTACAGCACCTGAAGTCACTCCATATATAGATCTAAGTTTGGAGCGAATACTAGAAAAAAATAATTAGGATATCTTCAAAAATATAAATAAAATATTGACCTATGAATCATCATAGGTTTCTTGTATTATATTTCTTGTATATGTCTAGTATTTTTTGAATATAATTTTCTATATCGATTTTATCATGCTTCCTTGTTTATGGATATACTTGCAGCTAGTTATACTAATATAGGTCCATTTTTTGATAGAACACTCTCTGTTATTTTCAAAAAAGGAAAATACGTTATAAATGCTCCAGTAGGAACAGGAAAGAGTTTTCTTTTTTTTGATGGCCCTATTTTTTCTTTGTATAAACATGCTTCAAGGCCCATTCGTAACCGCAGGTCAACTACTGGAAATACGCAGTTGATTTTCAGTATTGATGATGATATATGGTTAGTTATAAGAAAACTATGATGAACCAAATTGGGGTGAGATAGTGTTAAAACCAAGCTATATAAGTGTAAGTATACTGCAAACGAGATATCTGCATTCTTTGATACATACACAATGTTCTGAGATAAAAATCGAAAGAATCTACTGTGAAAGCATATTGAAGAAATTGTTTGTGCAAATGAAAAGGAAGTCGAATCGTTATTACAGGATCTTTTGCCACCCAAAGAAGTGGTGTTGAGTGCGAATTTTCTCATGCAGGATGCAGTGAATATTTTTGAATTAGCTCCCGCACAAAGATTAGATATCTTTAAGCATATGTTTGGATTTATTTGAATTGATCATGCAAAAGATACGTTACGTGATAAAAGAAAAGAAGTTCAAACACGTATTACTGTCATGTGAGATATGTCAGATCTTCAACGTCAATGTGATGTATTGATAGGAGCGCTTAGGTCTAATACTAAGTATATGAGGGAGATTGCACAAACATATCCACATCTTACTTGAAAAATTGAACAGTTTATTAACCAATGATTTTTTAATGATTTGGTATTACTAGATGGATCTATATGATTGGAGGGATTTGTATGCGATGTTGATATGGAACCATGAACTGTTTTATTAGCATATATACAACAGCTACAATCAAATTACAGAACATTACAGTGAAAAATAAGTCAGCAAAAAGAATATGTCTTATGATTAGAGAGTGAAAAAAAAGACTTGGTAACATCAATTACATGAATTGATACCCAATTACAGGTAATAAAAAAACAATGAGCGGTGCAAAGTGATAATCAATTAGATATATTACAAAAGGAAAAACAAAAGTATGTCACTACTATTGAGGCTATACCTGTAAATACATATATACAGAAAATACAATCATATGGGTATGATTCTGTGTCATTTACAGACTGTATTCGTGTGATTGATCAGATTATTGCTCAGTGAAAACAAATCCAAGTGCGCTTGGATGCGTTGAAGAATGACTTGCAGAATATCCATCAACAACATGATCAATTGGTAAAAAGAAAAAAAGATCTTGAGGCTAATATTGTAGATATGCAACAGCAATATGATGAACAAACACAATTTTCTTGTGATAAAATTAATGGTCCATGCCCTTATGTAGAGGCTATAAAATGAAGTAGCGTCAAAGCATTAGCACAACAAAAGGATCGTATGAAAAAGGAATTGACTGAACTAAATGAGGCTAGTCTATGAGAAAAGAAATCTCTACTTGTAAAAGATATTGAGTTGATCTCAAAAGATCGTGAGAAATACATAAAACAATTACAAGAGATAGACTGGAAGGCTTGTCAGGAACATTTCTCTCAATGGCAAATATTGCAAGATAAAGTTAAAGATGTTGATAAGAAGATACACGTGATCACGCAACAACTATTGCAAGAGCAGGCTCAAGCAAAGAAACAGCAAGAATTAGTTACGCAAAAGAAAATTTTGGAAGAGCAACTTGCTAAGAAAATATTGCTTCTTAAGCAAGCTCAAACATCATATGAAAAGGACTTTCAGGAAATTAAGTCATTTGATATTCGTATAGCAAAAGAGTTGTCTGATTGTGTCTCTCGTGTTACATCTGATGTACATGAATTGAAAAAACATCTTGGAGTATTTTCAGATAGACAGGTGCAACTCAATAAACTCAAAGAAGATCAAACACGTTTGAAACACTTATATAATCTTTTCTCAAAGGAGTTGATGTTACTTGCGCTAAAAGACTTTCTTCCTCATATACAACAGATAATGAATGTGTATCTTGAAGATGTCGCTGATTATACAGTATCATTTTTGATAGAAGAAAATGTATGAGATAAGATAGCCTTAGATATTTTTGTGCAAGATTATAGAGGAACAAGGCCAGTAAAATCATTGAGTTGAGGTCAAAAATCATTACTAAAACTGGCTTGGATATTATCAATTGCTTCTATGATGAAACTTACGTTTCTCTTTTTAGATGAAACAATTACTAGTTTAGATTCTCTCACAACTGCTGATGTTGCTGATGTATTACATCGTTTTGTGCAAGATAACGATATGAAATTTTATGTAGTTACTCATGCATTACAAATACAAGAGATTCCTATTCGAGATAGTGAATTACAAATACCCTAAATATTTGACATTATAAGATATTATTATATAATATGTTTATGACTCTTCGGAGCCGGGAACAAAAAAGCGTGCATAGATTGCACGCTTTTTTATATAAATGTATTATATACTTTTATTCAAAACTACTTGAGCTCTTGTATATGTATAGTATTGAAGAATTTTACTGTTTTTCTAAGTAGTTGATTTTTTCGGAGTAGTAGTTGATTTTTTCTTGGTAGATTTTGATCTAGTTGATTTTTTAGCTTTCGGTGTTTCAGAAGCAGTAGAGTCGTGTATTTTTTGTTTTGTGGCTTCCACGGTCTTTTTTGCAGTAGATTTTGCTTTTTTAGCTACTGTATCTGCGGTATCACGACTAGATGTAGTTATTTTTTCTTTAAGAGAAGTGCTAGAGGACTTTTTTGTAGTTTTACTTTTGCTAGGAGCTTTTTTTGTAGTTTTTTTTCTTGTTGATTTTTTCTTAGTAGATGAAGATGCCTTTTTAGTTGTGTCTTTCTTATCATGACGTGCTAGACTTTGGAATCGTCACTTTAAATGTTCTATCGCTGATGCACTATTTTCCTTAAATTCTTTGGTTATTTTTTGTAATTGTTTTCTGCGTTCCTCAGGGATAGCGTCATATTTTTTTGCAATAAATCATATAATTGGAGCTAGCATCAAACGAGGCAAGCGTCAAAGTTGCTTTGTAGTTTCCTTAAGGTCGGTAACTAATGCTTCTTTTTCTGACTGACTTACTACTGCTTTTGATTCAGTCGTCTTAGGTGTTGTTTTTTTCTTGCGTTGTCACATACGTGGGAGTGTAGTAAAATGTTTACTGTAGGTAGCATACTTTTTTGTGTATACTCAATCATACATAAATATTGATGCAAATACAATATTATACATATCATATATCACAAAAGTGTTGACTTTGTTTGAATATAAGAGATACTTTATTTTTTTTAGAAACAAGATTCTGACGTGTATGATATATTTCAGGTATTATATTGCTAATATTTCTTGTTTTTTTAGTTCTAGAATGTGATGCAGATATGCTATATTATGTAATGAGAGCAACATTCATCAAAGCATTTCCTTGCTTTTTATAAGATGATGTAGGTATGCTTTAGAAAATGTTTTGCATGTATAGCATGGGCATGTCGCTGTTAATCAAGTTATGTCATCCTTAAATCTTGAATTTTTTAGCTTTATATTTCATGTTGGAGTAAATGCTGTTCCATGTCTACCCAATCTGGTGGGCATAACACAATCAAACATATCTATTCATCTATCTACTGCTTCTATGAGATCTTCTGGAGTTCAAACTCACATGAGGTATCTAGGTATGTCATGGGGTAGTTTATCAACTAATCAATCAAGCGTTGTGTACATTTGCTCCTTACTTTCTCATACGCTTAATCATCATATTGCAATGCCATCAAATGCATATTTACTCAATACTTCAGCTGATTCTTCTCTTAAATCGTGGTATATTCATCATTGAATAATAGGAAACAGAACACCCTTATATCTTTCATAGTCTTGCATATGATAGTCAAATTGTTGTTTTGCTCGACGATGTGTAAGATACATATAGTTAGCGACCTCTTTCTTAGTAATATCTTGTATTGGAGCACAAACATCAAGCATCATCATAATGTCAGATCATAATGTGCGTTGTATGTCTACGACTCCAGTAGGTGTAAATACATGTTTTGATCCATCATGTGGTGAGGAAAAGTAGGCTCCATCATCTTTTATTTTTACTATTCATCATCATTTTTTTCATAGTCCTAAGCTATAAATTTGAAATCATCCACTATCAGTTAGAATAAGTCCATCTCGATGTTGAAATTTGTGCATTCATCAGACTTTATGAATAATTTCTGCCCCAGGACGTAGGTATAAATGGAACGTGTTATTTAATATTAAACGAATATTATTTTGGCTTCATAAGTATCATGTATTTAATCGTTCTAGAGGTATTCATTTAATAGTCGCATTTGTTCATACAGGCATAAATGCTGGTGTAGATAGAGTTACTCCATTGAGTTCAATTTGTCATACTCTGGCATGTCAGCTTGTTTTCTTGACTTGGAATGATAACTTTTTTTTCATAGACATGCGCAATAATTAAATATGAATTTCTACTCCAAAAAGTATATGCTTTTCTTATAGTATATCTAGGTGATGTATTATGAGTAATTGTACATCTTTATAATTTATATTTTTTGTTATATAATGCTAAACAAAGCGTTGTTAGGATGTTTTTTATGTATATGTAGTTTGATCCCTGTTGTTTCATTCTCGCAAGATGATGTTCCACAAGAAAATATTCTAGAGGATGAAGTAGAGACGTCATGTGAGATTTTTGTCCCACAACTTTTGGGCTGAGATGTATTGGTGAAAGATGTTTCTACAGAGTTTAAGGCTACAATAATAGAGTGAAAAAATATTGAAACTCATACATTTGCTTTGTATTCTGGAGAAAATAAACTCACTACCTTTAACTGAGAAATTTTTGCTTATAATTTTTCTGAGCCTGGTGAATATAGATTAGCTTATGAACAAATATATGACGATGAGTGTCGTTATCTTGCTACAAAGAATATTCGTGTGTTTTCTAAAATGATTACGTATATATGAACAAATTCTGAAGAGATAACTTTAGGGCGTGAGAGTATGGCTAATGACATGACCTATATTCATGAAATACTTATTGATGACATGTCGAGTGTTCGTGGAGAACAGTTTACAACATTATTAGTTGATCAATCTTATTTTATCAAGTATGCACATGCATTGTTAGTTGACTGAGAGGTGGTAGGACCACTATTCGATAGACTTTCCACTCTAAAACAACTAGCATGATTGACATTGGATGTTGATTTGTATGTATTATCGACTATGAATCAAAGTGCATTCAGGAGAATGATTGCTACACATCGTGATGTGCTTTGAGTAGATAAAATGTATGTTGTTTGAAAACAATTTGTGTGATCATTACTCACTTCATTACTTTTGGAAAAAGATCCTAGTGCTCTAAATTTTGTTAAGACATACATAGTATGATTAGAATCATCAAATAAACTAATGGTAGTTTCATATTTGGTCGATTATTTATTATATCATGATTTTCCACTGGGAGCATTGCTCTTTATCCTAATACTTCCATTGTTAGTACTTTTAATTTCTATATTTAGACAGGTAATAGGGTTAAGTGTATTTGGTGTATTCTATCCTATATTTTTCTCATTTTCACTACATATATTATGAGTCTGGCCAACGATATTATTTTTGAGTTGAGCATTTTTAACTACCTTGATTGTTGGATATTTTACCAAACGTATCTATTTGTTATATAGTGCGAAGGTATCATTATTAGTTGTGTTTTATTGTTTGATCACACTATGTTTATTGCGATTGAGTCATAGATTTGCTATTGTTCCAATTAATTATAGTCTGTTCCAAAATTACTACTTTCTGTTTCCATTTCTTATGATTTTATTGGTTGGGAATCGTATTTTTACTGAACAATTCTACTTGTTTGATCCAGGTTGGTGGACTGGTTTATTAGAGTTTGTGATTATTAGTTTGATTATTTATTGGTGTATAAGTTCTCCATTGATACAAAATACAGTATTAGGATTTCCAGAAATATCTTTGATATCCTTGTTTGTTATTATTATTGTGTGAAGATTCACGTGATTACAATTGTTAGAATATATTCGCTTTATGCCCTTGATTAAACATTACTTTGAAGAAGAGGAGTAAGCTTTTGACAAATAAAGAAGATTTACCTATACTTAGGTATCTATTTCTTTTTTGTAACACATGATAGACAATATAAAAAAAGCAATTTATAAAGACTATAACCCAGAAGAAAAGAAATGACTTTTTCTTAGTTGATTTTCAAAAGACAGAAAGTTAGTGGTTTCTCAGTGATTAGTTTTTACAGATAACGTACTTTCCAAAAATATTGATGGATTATATGAGGCGTATATTCTTCCTGAAACAAAACATATAATGTATGTGGTTTGTGATATTGTAGCTGATATTGTTGACTACTCTGAAACACCTTGAGAGTTTTTGAAATTGTCTCCAAAAGAATATTGATTTATCGCTATTGATAAAGAAGATGATCTTTCAGGCGTTATATTGCCAAACACATTAGGAGTTGTAGATGCTAAGAGCGCATTATATGATTTGAAGAAAAAATATGGGATCCATGGACAAGTAGAACTTTATGCATTTAGAACGAAGAGATTGGTTATAGCAAAATAATTTTACCTCATAGGTATATAGAAAATGACAGATTTGTCTCAGTTTGATGTTGAAAAGCAAAAAAAATCAACCCGTCAGGATATCTTTTTTTCCTTGAAAGATATGGTTTCTGTCTGAGTGAAGGAATTTACAACTTCTTTATGAAAATTGATGTGAACCCCTGCTAAAGGCAAGAATCAAATTACTAAACAGTTGAGTCGTTTTGAAAAGAGACTACAACGCAAACGTGATTAAAGCTAGGTTATATTTGCGCCTATAATTTGTGTTTATAATATATACTATAAAGTCGATATTTTCGACTTTTTTTATATAGAAAAGTAATATGCGTAGATACAGAACGTGATTTGTTGGGCTAGTGACTCTCCTGGTATATGGCTATCTAAACATCATATTACTTACTTGAACTTCTTGGTTTTTATATAATTCACAGAACCTTCTACCGCTTGTTCGATTTTCCTTGTGCTGTGTGCTTATTTGATTATTACATTTCGCTAGTATAGAAATACAAACGCTACGTTTGCGTGGTAGATATGTATTTGTATTGTTAGCATATATATTCTGGTGTATTTGGTGATATATATGATGAGTTGAGTATATTGTTTATGTACTGATATGAATATTTCATGTATGAATACTTATACTTTTGTCGCAAAAACGACATATGTTTCGTGAGTTTCGTTATATATCGACTTGGAGATTGACTTCTTATGGGGCTCGTCACGCGTTACTATATATTACTCTAGTTATTGCGGGTTTATTAGCTATTGCCTGGCAATCATATGAATTACGTTGTGATCAATTATATACGTGATGGGAACGCATCACGGGTATGGCGTTTTGAGAACAGAAAACTCACATGGATATTGATGATTTTCAGCAAGCTACGATTTGAGATTTGTTATGAATACAAGAAGAAGATATTACAAAATTAGTAAATGATATCCTTTTGTTGGAAAAAACACAGAAAATTACTGCTGAAGATAACCAGGACACACTTTTTTCTTCTTTGTGAACATGGAAAAATACATTTTTAGAGCAATTGACGAAGGATAAAGATATTATTAATCAATGATTTTGTTTATTAGTCTTAGAACAAATTGATACTAAGAAAGATGCATCTTGGTTTATCTATTCTACAATGATTTTACTTTTCTTTATCTTATACCCATTAGTAAAAATATGCTCTTTTGGTGTTAGTTGTATATGTTTTGTTTTCATGTGGTTATGTGAATTTCTTGGTATATATGTGCGTGAAGAGAAAGAAGGTATTGTAGAAGTAATTAACTAATTATTTACGTTGTCAGTCTATAAAGATATTGATATCATAGTTATCATCTAGAACTAGTGGGAAAAATGTGTCTTTCATCATATTGTCCATATCATTAATTGATCATTTGATTACTTGGATAGATGAAGGATATGTTAAGATGTTATGATAACGAGTTTGTATGCGTTGTTGATTATACGTAGTTGTAAATGCTGAAAACGAGTGTTTCCATATATCTAACGTTGTACTGTCTCATAGTTCTAAGTATCATTTTATTCGTTCTCATACTTCTAGAAGATGTTTGCTGTCTTTTTGTATAATTCGTCACCAAGCAACATAAGGGTATGATTTTTTTCATACAGGTAAATTTTTGATGATATATTGTTCTTCGAGAGCATTGCTATCAAAGTGCTGTTCTAGTATTTCTATGTCACTGAGCTTTCAAAATATAAGACCACTATGCTTGTTTGCAAATAAACAAATATTTAGAAATGAGGCACATTGTTTATTTGTTTTAATATATTTTTGTACTTGTGTGACAATACTTCATTGGTGAAGATTTTCATTATGTAGTAAATACTGTAATGCATATGTATGTCATTGTATAGCTGCGTCTGTGATAAAACGAAGTATTAGATCGCTATATCATGGATATATATTCGCCTCAATCCATACATCGTTGATCATAAATGGAAGATACTTAGGTACATTTGCCTTACGTACTACGTCTTGTATGTGACCAATTGTGATATGTCTAGGTAAATTAACGTTAGATTGAATTAGTGTGATATATGGGTCTAAAGAAAAAGGTATAAATGTTGTTGTTTTATTTTCTATGAGTGGTGATAATGATTCGTGAAATAATGGAGTTATTGGTTGTTTGAAATCTATGGTTAATCACCAATCTGAAAATGAATCTAATCGTATACTTGGAGTTAGGATAAGATCAAATGAAGGGTCATTTAGTTCTTGTTTTATTAGATCTTCGTAGGCATTTCGTGTTTTTGGGCTTTGAATATTAGCAAGTACTTGACGATCTTTATATATTGATTTGCGAAGTATTTGTAGTTGTTCTTGGGCAACATGGGGTGGTACCAAAACTTGAATAGGAGAATATTCAACAGGTTGGGTAGGTGATTGAAAAATATCTTTGACTGGACTTACGATATGCTCTTTTGATGTTGGTATGTCTTGCAATCCTTTTGGTATATCTTGAGCTGATTCTTCTTGTGGTTGTTTTACATCAGCCGTTAACTGTTCTGGTCTATCATCCAATAAATATGTTATAAGAAAAACCCATGCTCATACGCATAGTCCTCATCATATGAATAAAATAGCTAAACGTACTTTTGGGTTTTCTCGCATATAGTCAATCTTATATAAATATCGATTTTTAAATTGAACCTATATATGTATGTAGACTACACCTTATTATATTGAATGGGTAATATATATACTCATATATTATATCTATAAAAGCAAATTATGTCAATTATTTAAGAAAAAAAATCTCCCAGATAATTCTGGGAGATTTTTTTTGAATAAACTGATGAATGTTTATTCAGCTACTACGTGTAATTGGAAAGTAGAACTTAGATCTTCATAGGTGAAAGCGATTTCAAACTCTCCAAGAGTTTCAATTTTTTCTTCCATATCAAAATTACTTGCTCATAAGCGAATATTGTATGTATCTTCTATGTATGATGCTATAGTTTTACTACTTATACTATCATATAATCCTCAGGTTTCAGTTACTGCTTTAGTGAAGGTGATACCATTAGATTTTGTTACTTCGTCTATCATATTTTTAACGCTAGCATGAATATCAGATTTGTTTTTAGCAATCTGTTTTATTTGAGCTGAACGTTGATTTTGTACTTGTTTTGTATTAAATACAGCTATTCCTTGAGGAATAAGTACATGTTGTGCGAAATGTATTTTTACTTCAATAACATCACCAGCATTTCCTTTTGGAGGTAATGGTTTTAGAAGTAGTACCTCTGCTTTTTTAGCCATAATAAAAATGAACGAATTAAACGAATGCTTTTATTTCTAGTGGTTTTGATGTAAAATTCAAGGTAAATTGAGTAGAAATACTACTTATTGCATCCGTACTACATCTCATTACGTAATTTATAGATATTTAGAATAATAAGAAGTGCTCATAAGGCTTTATTTTATTGATTAATTTGATTGCCAACCATAGTGGAGGTCTATTTTTATAAAATAGAGAGAGTTTTATTCAGAACAAATAAGTTGATATTGATCCAAACGGAACTTTTGTTTGTTTTTGAAATACGTTCGTGTAGATCGAAGTTGCCTTTCTTTATTGTATATTGGATTGTGTTGATTGAGATATGCTTCTTGTTCAGTTGCTTTCCATAGATATGCATCCATATTGTTTTTTCATAGGATGTGTCTTGCAAATATTTTTTCGAGATGACTAAATACATTAAAAAGAAGAAGCGATTCACTCATTTGTAGATGATGAGTTTGTTCATGACGTATCCGTGACTCTTCCATAGCAAATCATTTTTTTCTCAGAAGCACAAAAGGAGGTGGAAGCGCAATTCATTTTACTACTCATGTATCAAATCACATTATTATACCAACAATATTGGTTACTCTTTCACTATACATAACAATTGGTTGACGGTATTTGCTTCGCTGATATCAGAAAATACAATAGCTTAAAAACACAAGAAAAAACAGAACGATTTTTCTTTTCATGTTACATAAATGTTTTTAAATGACCAATAATCTTGCTTTTAGTATTTCTAGACGGTACATCTCCAAGCACCCAATCAAAACAATTTCTAAGTATATCTCAAATTTTAGGTCCTGGTTGTATATTGTACAATGACACAATATCATTTCAATTGATTGCTAACTGTTGGAGGGTAAATCTTCATTCTTGATCATGAAGAGTAATCGCTTTTTGTTTCATGTCTTGAAGTTCTTGTATTGCTGCTCCTTGTAATGGATTGAACTGTCATAGTCTATCTGCAATTGCTATATCTATGAGATTACAAGTTTTACTGATTCATCATTCACTAAGCAGTTGTCTTATCTTTTTTGTACGATTTTTTTGATTACTCGTTAATATTTCTCATGGTCTATGATGTCGTTTGATATACCGAAATATTTCTTCACATTCTTTTTTGGAAAATCACAGAGCTGCATATTCTTTTTTTGCTGTTTCTGCTCCAGAATCAGCATGATGAATATATCATGACATATCTATGTTGTTAGGGTTCATTTCTTTTTGTTCTTTAATATATGCGTATTGATTTGGCTTGCCCACATCATGATACAGCATAGCTAATTTTGCTAAGTAGTGTGTGTTTATTTTTTGTAATGCATGAAGGGTGAGTAATGTGTGAGTATATGTATCAAATGGATGGTATCTAATTGGTTGTTTATTTGCTTTACAGGCTTCAACGGAAGGGAAAAGTATAGGTAATAGTCATATTTCATCAAGTAGACAAATATAGCCAAAAGGATTATTGCGTGAGAATGCTTTTACAAGTTCTTCGTGTATACGTTCCTTAGCTATATGACTAACTAGGTTAGCATGTTCGCATAATGCATTTCGAGTTTCTTTATCAAAATCAAATCATGCATTTTGCAATTCCTTGTCTGGTAGGAATTGATTTAAGATGTTCGGGAATCTAATTCATCTGAGAATTCTTAGAGCGTCTTCTTCAAATCTTTTTTTAGGATTTCATACAGTTTCAATACGACGATCTATCATATCATGTATTCATAATTGTGGATCTAGAATTAATGTAAGCACTTCTTTGTTTTTTTGTATATCTTCATAAACTCAATGCTGAGATAGTGTTATATATTTTTCTATAGTCTCGCTAGTATTTTCTCATTGATAAAGAATTTCTTTAATAATTCTATGATCTTGAACAATATAGGTGTTACTACATGATAAATATATATGTTTTTCACGTTTTAATATCGTAGATAATTCATCAGTAGTAATCTTTTTTTCTTGTTTTTTTTCTTGTTTTGGTATAGGAAGGTGACACATGTAGACACAGTTTATGCGAAAGTCTCTTCTCATGCTGTCTAAAAGTAAGTCATGTGTCCAATGAATATCGTCTGGGTGACGTACGTCGCTATAATTTCATTCGCTACGGAAAGGAGTAAGTTCATATTCATACTTATTATCTCATTTGGGGAGTATCGTCATAGTTCCAAATTTTTCAGTACGGAAACGACTCATAGTTGTTTCGTCAAAGCACATACTTTCTCGTACTTTCTTAGGGTTTGCGGCCAGAGTAATGTCTATGTCTTTTGGATTTTTTTCTATTCACAAAAGTATATCTCTAATGCATCATCAGACAAAAAAGATAGGTGCTTGTTGAATAACTGAGGCGAGATACTCACTATGTTTTTGAAGTATCTCTAAGTTTTTTATGTGAAGCATGGGCAGTGAATATAGCAAATGTTGCTACATATATATTGAAGTTGTGGTGAAAATAAATTCTTTGTTTGTTCTTTGTAACTCCTGAACATTTACTCATAGATTACCTAGTATGTTTAGTAGTTTTTTTATTTTACTATGTGATATGAATAAAGATATATTGGCTATGTATTATAGTGCTGATCCTGATATGAAATTAAAAGATATTGAACACAAAAGCATCAATACTAGTGTTTCTTATGAATATATTGAAAAAAAGATGAAAGACTTTGGTATACGCGCATACATCAGAGAGTATGCATGATACCATTACAAGTTACATCATATACCTCAAAAGCCACGTATTATGTATGCATATTGAGATATTAGTTGTTTGGATTGCTGATTATTGTGAATAGTGTGACCTAGAAAACCATCTAGATACGCAGACCAAGTTATGTGAGATTTTTTTGATGATGTTTCTAAATATGATTTGTGCACTATTTCTGGGTGAGCACCATGAATTGATATGCTAGCTCATAAACATTCTATCTGATCTAATTTACCAACAATCGTAGTATTATGATGAGGTTTGCTGCATTATATGCAATGACATAAACGTTGATTCCTAGATAGGGTGGTAGAAAAGTGATGACTTATACTGTCTGAATTTAAACTCTTACAAGAACCTACCCCTTGGTCATTCCCACAAAGGAATAGAATTATTGCAGGTTTATGTGATATGTTATTTTTACCTGCTGCTGGTAAAAAATCCGGAAGTCTTATCACTGTTGATTTTGCTAGATGAATTGGAAAACCCGTGTACGCTGTTCCTTGATCTGTATATGACAGAACTAGTGCTGGAAGTAATGCTTATATCCAAGAATGAAAAGTGAAACCTATAACGACTTATTCTTCTGTTTTAGATGTTTATTTTCAAAAGAAAGATGTTCCTAAATTACTAGACACTTTTGTTTTAACTGACGTTCAAAAGCAAATAGTTTCCTTTATTGAGTCTTGAGTTGTCTCTGAAAGTTCAACTATTGCGGCTCATATTTGATATACTTATGTTGATACTTTAGCTGAATTGAGTATGTTAGAAGTAGTATGAGTTATTGTATATTTGTCAGATGAAGGAGTCTGGTGTTTGAGAAGATAACTTCTGTTATAGTACTGTTTTAATTGTTAATATATTACATGAAAAGAGTGCTAATAAAGGTTTCTTGAGAAATGTTACAATGATTAGACTGATCTATTTTTGATGTGTTCGCTGTTGAAAAATTAGCAAAGACACTCTTACGTATACAAGAAAAAAACATACAAATAGTGGTAGTTGTCTGAGGGTGAAATATACGAAGATCTAGAGACACACTGGATATGCAATTAGATGAAACAGTTTCTTGATTTTTGTGAATGACCTGAACTATTATGAATGCTGTAGTAGTTAGTAAAACAATTCAGCGTTTATGATGAAATAGCATTGTATTTAGTCCAATTACACAGATACCCAATTGAACACATGTGTATGAATCTGACTTGTGAAGGAAGGCTTTGGCTGAAGACAATATTGTTTTTTGTGCTGGAGGATTGTGAGTACCATTTAGCACAACTGATTCTGCTGCAATCCAAAGAGCCTTGGAGTTATCGTGTGATACGGTGATAAAAGCAACTAAAGTAGATGGAGTATATACCAAAGACCCAAACAAATTTTCAGATGCAACTAGGTATGATGAGATTACTTATGATGAAGCGCTCGAAAAACAATTAGATATTATGGATCATCATGCTTTTGCCTTGGCAAGAAGATATAGTATGGTATTGTATATCTCTCATATGGATATGCTTGATTTAGTAGGTACAAATGCTATGAATTGAACACGTGTATACGCAAAATAATTTTTTGAGTGTAGATCAAGCTATTTACCTATATTATCTAAAGAATGCATCGTACTATTTTTGCTATAAGTATTATAATTACTTCAGTATTGCCAGTATTTGCACAAACATCTTTGGTAGATGTTTTAGACGGATATGATACAACGTTTGAAGAGTTTATGGATAAAGCATATATTAGTCGTTTTGATATGACGAAATATCTTGCAGCAGTTAGATGTACAGATTGTCTCATCCCTGATATGCAGATGGTGAATGAGTATGATGATCTTTGGCTTAGCGATACACAAAATAAAATACAATATAATATAGATGATGTAGAAGCTATTATGTTATATAATGATGAGAACTATTATTATTGTTTGGCAGACACTGCAAGTGAATGATTGATGTATGGATATCCTAGAAATACGAGTCCATATTGTCCATGAAAATTTTGTGGTGAAAGTACAGCAAGATATATAGAGGTAGTTGAGAGTTTATATCGTTTGGTTCGTTCATACGTATATGAAGAGTATGCAACAAATTGGAATGATATGGAGGTTTGGTTAGAAGAAAATATTTCAACTATTCCAGTTGCTTGGCATAGTGTAATTAGAGAGAGAGCAGATGCATGTTGAAATGAGGTGTGTGATATTACTTCGGCAAGAGAGTTAGATGTATATATGTACTATTGTAGTATGGATATGAGTGCATGTAATCTACCTACATATAATACGTTTCCAGAAAGTAGTTGGCCAAGATGACCATTTACTCTTTTGATTAAACAAGGGATAATTCCTACTGCTCATGGGCAGGCATATACGTTGCATGATTTTATAGAACCTGAAGTATTCCTTTCATATTTGGAGCCTGTATATGCATTGCAAGGGTGTGCGTGGGATAAAGATTATGACGGTGATAATCGTGAAAATACGAAAGATAATTGTCCACGTAATTATAATCCTACTCAATATAACGAAGACCAAGATGAATTTTGAAATGTATGTGATAGTGATATAGATAACGATGGTATCTCTAATCCTATTTGAATTGTTGATGACGCAAATATCATCAATCCTAGACTTTGGCAAGAAAGTGAAGATAAATCTATCTTTACTCCCTGAGGCAGCGAGGAGGATCCTGGTGAGGATAATATGATGGCATTAAAAATAAATGCTGATCCTATGGTGTGACCAGCACCTTTACAGGTACAATTTTGACAAGAGTATGTAGGAACATTAACTGAGCTGGAGTGGAATTTTGGTGACGGAAATAGAGCTGTTTGATTGAATCCTCAGCATACATATCTTGTTCCAGGGCTCTATGTAGTAAAGGCTACTGCTACGATGTTTGAAACTAGAAAAATAGTTGCAAAACTTACTATTGAAGTACTGCCTAATGTTGACACACAAGTCGCATGTGCAAGCTCTGCAAGTTCTGCTTCTGTGGATTTATGATCTGAGGTTTCTTTTTTCCATGAGTATGCTTGAGATGTGCAAAAAGTAGTTTGGCAAATAAATGGAGATATTATTACTGTTAATCCTGATGATGTTGTATGATATATATTTGATGAGGCTGGGCGTTATCAAATTGATATGCAGTGTTATAATAGTCTTTGAGAACGAGTAGGGTTATCTCAACTAGTTATAGATGTAGATGCTGAAAATGAGTATCGATCCTATTTGGAGGCCTCAGAAATCTATGTTTCTTTATGAACAACAATAGATTTCACGACCTTATATGACGGATTTGTGTTAGATGAAGTAGATCGTGTTGTATGGGATATGTGAGATAGAAATGTATTAGAAGATGATCTAGAACTGTCATATACATATGCAAATCCTGGAGCATATTTAGTAAAACAAACCATAGTCTTTCTAGATGGAAGAGAGTCACTAGAAAATGCATTAACTGTATATGTAGTTGATTCATGATTATGAAAGACAACTATACTTGATGGAGGTCCATTGACTGCTAATGCATGAGAAGTATTTACGTTCGAACTAACTCCTGTGAATATACTTGAGGAAGAATATGCTTACTTGGTGTGGGAATGTGGAGATGTTTGACTTTCTAGTGAGTATAGTGAGAATATTGCTGATCATTTAATATATGAGTGCGTATATGCATTACCTTGAAGCAAAAGGGTGAAAGCATATTTGTACACTGAAGATGGTGAAGTATATCCATCAGAAATTAGTGTCTTTGTTTTTGGTGATACGACATGTTTAGATAATCCTCAAGCATATGTTTGTGATCTGGACGAAGATGGATTACCTGATATGTGTGATGATGATATAGATGGTGATGGTACTCCAAACTGTCTGGCATTATTGAACTTTGAACAAGAATGATGTGCTATTGATGAAAATAATATCAATGAAACATTATTAGATAATTGTTATGAAGCTATTCGTGATGATGCAGATTTTGATTCATGTCCATTTGTAGAAAACGAAGATCAGGTTGATAGTGATGGAGATTGATATGGAGATGTGTGTGATATTTCTCCTACTGATCCAGACGAACCAATTGAATGATGAGACTGAGATTGAGACTGAGATTGAGACTGAGACTGAGACTGAGACTGAGATTGAGATTGAGATTGAGATTGAGATTGAGACTGAGATGGAGATGGAGATTGAGATTGAGATTGAGATTGAGATTGAGATTGAGACTGAGATGGAGATGGAGATTGAGATTGAGATTGAGATTGAGATTGAGATTGAGATTGAGATTGAGATTGAGATGGAGATGGAGATGATGATGGAGATGGTGTAGAAAATGATAGTGATGCTTGTGCTACTATTCCTGAAAGCTGAAATGGACAACAAGATGGTG
>Ga0307934_1000482_pt1 | contig 29905 bp, 29 predicted proteins | sample OrgLakmetageno90_FD_201838 | JGI IMG/M metagenome (GOLD analysis project Ga0307934, IMG submission 201838) | Saline water microbial communities from Organic Lake, Antarctica - #90 | ecosystem: Environmental > Aquatic > Non-marine Saline and Alkaline > Saline | place: Antarctica: Organic Lake...
TCCAAGTTGTTGCGCAACATTAACTTGGACGACAGCACGCCCTCTTAAAAACTTTTAACTCATCTTTTTAGGTTAATATGGATACTTTTAACCTGTAGAAAGCTGAGTTTAGGCCCTCGGACGGAATTTCAGCGGACTGCCCATCTCCGTCTCCATAAAACTGAACTTGACTGAGAGATGCCCATTTTTCGCTGTCCAGGAGGTCTGTATTCCATTCGATCTCGAAAGAACATTCGGAACTATGGGGTGCGTAATGTAGATTTAAGTTGTCTCCATTCCCGCTAATCCAAAAGCGTAGATGGTCACTCTTTTTCAATGGATGCGTTTGAAGATTTTTCTCAAGAATGTCTGGCCACCCATCTCCGTCGTTATCAGAGAGCCCATCTTCTTCATTCAAATAGTAGATTTTTTTGCCTGATAGAGCATAGCTTAATACGTAGAAACCGGTCGCTCCCGAATATGCATAGAGCCGGGGATTAATTCCGGTTGATCCGGCTCCGAATTGACTAATCGAGGGTCGGTTGCCCTCGAAAATGATACTTTTTAACTTTGGGCATTCATAAAATGCTGTCTCTCCTATCTTTTCAATGTGCTCTCCTATAATTACGCTCGTTAGGTTTAAGCTGCCAATGAAGGCACGTGGGCCGACTTCGGTAACACTTTCCGGGAATCGAAAATCAGCCGGTCTTGCGAGCGCGTATTGAATGCAGAACTCCGGTAGACCCGTCTCCGAATTTAAGCGGTAAAGTGCACCATCAATCTCACAGAAGTCAGTGTTTGATTCATCGACTTCAATCGAAACAAGTTCAGAGCATCCTGAAAAGGGTGCTTCGCCAATAATTCTTACGCTAGCCGGAATCGTTACGCTTTTCAGTGCGCTGCAGCCATAAAATGCCCGTCGGCTCAATGCTTGCACATTCACTCCTAGATCCAATTCAGTTAAAGACTCGCATTTGTAAAAGGCATTTTCACCGATCACGACAGCAGCACTGCCGAAACTGAGGCTGGTCAGATTGCGGCACTCCGAAAATGCGTATTCATCAATTAAGGTGAGATTGGGAGAAAGCACTAAACTAGTGAGGCTATAGCATTTCTCAAACGCTTCGCTAGCAATCGTGGTGACACTAGATGGAATTGTGAAAGGGCCTAATCGACTGCGTGGATATTGTATAAGCAAATCCGGTAAGCCCGAGTTACTTTCAAGGTCGCGGAGGTATAATACTCCGTCGACTGAGACGAACACAGTGTTGTCTGGGTTGACCGAGATGTTTTCTAACAGGTCACATTCGGTTAAGGCGCCAAGGCCGAAAAAAGTAAGCGCGCTGCCTAGATACAGGTCGGTTAAATTCCTGCAATAGGAAAAGGCCAGGGGTTCAATGGCTCTCACCGTCTCTGGTAAGATTATCTTGTTCAGTGATGGGCAATTATAAAAAGCACGGTTCGCTATCGTGACTACTGTGTATCCATCGACTCGTTCCGGAATGATTAGATCGCCACTCGCATCTGAATTGCAGTCAAGTATAGTCACTTCGTTATTGGTGGTATTTACTGAGTAGCTTAGGATAATATTGCTCTCTACTATCTGATAAGAACCTGTTATTGTCTGTGCATAACCTGCGCACATTCCGAATAAGGAAAAAATGACAAAGTGAATTCGCGCGAATGCTAGAAGTGTATTAAAGGATTCCATACTCTATCGTTCAAAGAAGGAGATCGTTCGATCTTGTAAATACCTATTTTTGCAAATGCAGGAGATTGGAAGCATATTTCAATTAGCGTTCTGGGATATTGATTTTCGTGCTTTGAGATAACTGTGCAGTAACAATAACCCGGATAGGTAGGCGAGTAGCCAGATGTAGCCAATGTTCCTAGGGAAAGCATCGGTGTTGAGAGTGGCGTAGGGGACTTTCAGGCCGATATCAACAAAGTAGTCGATCATGTCGATGACGAGCCAGGCGGCGTGGTTGAGAAAGCTGGCGATTGGCGAGAGGCCTAGGAGGCCGAAGGTGAGTGAGAGGACACCGGTGCAGATGGTGATCGCGACTAGATTTACGAGGACGATGTTGAGCAGTATCGCGATGGGAGCTAGAAAGCCGAAGATAGCGGCGCAAAGTGGCGCGCTGGCTAGCCATGCGGATAGGCTGATGGCGAAGAGCAGTGCGCCTTTGTCGATTAGACTAAGGGTCAGCTTTTGACGGGTGCTGTAGTCGGATTCCGGAAGGTAGCGGTAGGGGTTGAGCTTGTTTTTAATGAAAGAGGCGAGGGGCAGGCCGAAGAGGAGGATGCTGAGAACGACGGCGTAGGAGAGCTGGAAACCGACCTGCCACAGTTGCTGCGGATCGATCAGGAGAACGCCTACGGCAGAGGCGATGAGAGCCCCCATGGGATTCCGCTGGCGTTGAAGTGCATAGCTGGCCCAGAAGAATGCAGCCATGAGAAAGGCGCGGATGGCGGAGGGGGCTGACCCGGTTACCTGCACGTAGAGCAGGAGCAGGGGGAGACCGATCCAAGGGCTGATGCGGCGTGGTATACGGATGAGCCTTAAGGCTTGAGCGATGACGGCTGCGATGACGCCGATATGGAGCCCGCTAATCGCGAAAAAATGCATGGTGCCACTTCGTTGGTAACGAGTATTTTGCTCATCGGAGAGCGCGTCCTTCTGGCCAAGGAGCATAGCAGTGTAAATGTTGGCCAGGCCCGTATCTGCGGGTCCTCCAAGTCGTAGGGTGTTATCCATCTTATGAAAGGCGCTAGTGAGCATCTTTTGATAGAGATTATTCGGACTGATGAGAGTCCAACGGCTGGTGCGTTCAAATCTGTAATGAATGCCATTTTCGATTAGGTAGGCGTCGAAGTTGAAATCACTTTTCCCGGGCGTGGATTGTATTGGATCGAGTATTCCCGTCGCTCGGATGGTTTCGCCTTTTTGTGCGGGAGTGGTGTCTGGTTCGCTTAGGTCCTGTTGGTAATAGATGCTCGTTCCGGGTTGGATTTTCGAAGTGACCGAACTTTGGACGACTTTAGCAAAGCCTGAGCTGGTTTGGTAAAGGAGGTTCTCATGGATATTCTGTTGGATCTTAAATGTGAGGACGGCCTCTCGTGGTGGTAAATTAGAATAGCTCTGGTCTGGTTGAGGCGGTGCTCGTAGTTCGCCGTAGGCCCAAAAGGAGAGTGTGGAAGCCAGGAAATAACTAAAAATCCAGATTCGGGGGCATTTGCCAGTGTAAGCTAAGAACAAGCAAGTCGCTAAAAACGGGCTGGCTAGGAAGATTAAGCTAAGTGGACTGGCGACGAATTCCTTACTGAAAATGAGTCCTGCAATGAGACTGATTAACAGATAAAGCAGCGGTGTGCGTATCTGTTTACTGTGAAAAGTCTGCATACTTGCTCATTTTTAATCATTAAGCGTTAGGGTTATATTCAGAGTAGGCTTTGATTCTTGCAAGACTCATTCCGGCCAATGATTTTAGTTTAATGGTAAACGGCTCCGACAGCGCTGATCTCTTTAATTCTGAATCCCGAGACTCGGGTGCATCGACCAAGCACCCATTAGCGGTGCGTATGCGACCGAGACTTTTATCGGAAGTCATCGGGCAGGACCATATCGTGGGTGAAAATTGTTTGCTGCCGCGCTTAATCGAAGCCGATAACTTTGGGAGCTTGATTTTTTATGGGCCTCCGGGCTGTGGGAAGACTTCGTTGGCAGAGGTGATTGCGCTGCAAACCCAGAGCAAGTTTGTGCGGATCAATGCCGTCCTTTCAAATGTGGCGGAAGTGCGGGATCTATTGCGGATGGCGCGGTATGAGCCGGAAGCGCGGACGATTTTATTTATCGATGAGATCCACCGGTTTAATAAATCACAGCAGGATTTACTGCTCCCCGATGTTGAGGCGGGGAATATTCGGCTGATTGGAGCGACTACACATAATCCGGGGTTTTACGTTAATCCACCGCTACTCAGCCGGAGTCATTTGTTTCGGTTGGAGCCGGTCGCTGAGGATGCGATGGCTAAGGTCTTGGAACTGGCCGCGAAGGATATAGAACGTGGGCTAGGGAATCATCGCTGTGAGGTCGAAACAGCGGTTTTCAGAGCGATCGCAGACTTTTCGCAGGGAGATTTGCGGCGCGGATTGAATGCGCTGGAGACTTTACTGCTGAGTCAGCCAGTGGGCGCGAAGGTGGGCGTCGAGGCGGTTGAGGTTTTTGCAAAGGAGCGTCAAATCCGCTACGACCGGGATGAAGATGCGCACTACGATCATGCTTCGGCCATGATTAAGAGTATTCGCGGCTCAGATCCGGATGCGTCGCTTTACTGGTCTTTCAAGATGTTAGAGGGTGGTGAAGATCCCCGATATCTGGCCCGCAGGCTGGTGATTTTGGCTTCGGAGGATATTGGGCTGGCAAACTCACATGCCATGACGGTGGCGGTGGCCGCGTTTGAGGCCTGTGAGAAAGTAGGCCTGCCGGAGTGTGAATACAATTTAGCGCATGCAGTGCTCTATTTGGCGACTTCTCCGAAAAGTAATTCGGTAACCAAGGCGATGGCTGCAGTGAAACAGCATTTGCGCAAGGAGCCAGTCCAAGCAGTCCCGCTCTGGCTGCGAGATGGGCATAACAAAACGAACCGATCTTTTGATAATGGAAAGGAATATCTCTACAGCCACGATTTTCCGCAGGGTATATCTGGGCAGGAGTATATGCTAGAGCCCGTGCAATTCTATGTTCCGGGCGATGCGGGCGCGGAAGCGGCTACGGCGCAGCGGCTTATAGCGTTAAAAAAACTTAAAGCTTCTATTCAGAAGAGGAAGCAATCAGCTGAGGATTGATCTATTGCAAATACACTGTAGCATTAAATTATGAAATCACTTTTAGCTTACCTTTTCGTTTCGCTTTTTTTGGGTGCTGTGATGCTTAACGCTGATCCTACAGGCGATACTGAGGTAGTGATCCCCACTGAGATCTCACAGCCGCCCTATGAGGTCGGTAATTTAATTAGCGAGCAGGGCTATTACATTGATCTAGCCGAAGGCGCAAAAATGAATTTCCGCATCGTGGAGAACAAAATACGTATCTATTGGTTGGATACAAATAGTTTAATCATGGAGCCGCCGGTTAAAGCTGTGACGGTTCGTTTTACCGGATCTGTGCGTGGGAAGTCTTATCATCGTGCTGTGCCTGCTCCGGGCGATGTTGGCTTAGCCGCTCCTGCGGTCGTGCCTCCGCCGCATATATATAATGTGATTTTAGCTTTTGAATCCGGAGAGACCTATGCATTTAGATATACGGCTGACATGGATTCGCCAAAAGCTGAGTAATCTTCGATTGCCGAGCGCAAAGATTACTGCTTGGCTTTATCTAATGGAATATAAGCGTTTACTAAAGAGCTGGGTGTTGATCGCGCTCGGCGTATTGTTGGCTTCGTCAACGGCTTCGGGGATTTCTTACGAGGATGGCCAATCTTTGTTTTTTGCGGTGCTTTTGCTGAGTGTATTTAATCTGCTACTTAAACCGTTGCTACTGCTCTTTTCGCTGCCGTTTATTGTCTTAACCCTTGGGCTAGGGATCTGGTTGATTAACGCATTACTGTTCCTCTGGGTGGGCAATTTAGTGCCAGGCTTTTTTGTGGGTAGTTTCGGAAGTGCGCTTTGGGGTGCTTTTGTTGTCAGCCTGATCAGTGGTCTGGCCAACCTACTCTTTGGTGCGAATCGAGCGAAGGTGAAATTCAATTTCTCTGTCTCGGGGCATCGGCCGACTGCTTCCCGCACGAATAAAAAGCAAAAGCCGTTAAAGGATGATGACGATGTAATTGATATATAGTCTTCACAAGCCCCAGAATCCTGACAATTATTTAAATACACCATGGACGCCTCAAATCTGAAAAAATCTTTCCGCAGGACTTTATTACTTAAAGTCATTTCCCATAAAGAAAGTAAGCCGGAGGATGTTGATTCAGTGATTGAGCTATCCTCCACTGAAGTCGTCGATTTACTGGAAGCGCAGTCGATGACTTTCTATTTGGTAGAAGGTAATGAGCTCAGTTTTAAGCACGTGTATTATTCTCCGACCCTGTATGCAGGCGATGACGATAAAGAAAAGGCTTTTGCGGAGAAGAAAAAGAAATTACTCGCGCTGAGATTACCGGTAAAAACAGGAATCGTTGGAAAGGTGATCGAGACGGAGAAGCCGGTATTCTTTCAAAAAGGAGATGAGGTAAACGAGCAGATGCAGAATATCTCCAAAAACACCGGCTTTGAGGTAACTTCTATGCTGACGGTGCCTTTGCTCGCAGGGGGTAAGTGTGTCGGTGCGATACAGGTGTTAAACAAGGAGCCTGGCTCAGACCGAACGGATTTTCATGGTAAAGACCTGCGTGCTCTAGAGGAGGTTGCTGAGTATACGGCGCCGCTGATTCGTAAGTTAATCGATCCGGATTATCGGATTAGCGATGTCGTGACGGCTAAGTATGTTTCCCGGTTTACGAACAGTCCTTTGGTTCTCAGCATGGATGAACTGGAGATCGAAGAAAAGTTTCCTGAACTTTTCGATGTATCGGTCATTCAACGCACTGGCGTTTTTCCAATTAAGCAATTAACGCCCAGAACGGTCGCGGCTCTTATGGTGAATCCATTCGACTATCCTTCGCAGGAGTCGTTTGAGAGTTCATCAGATATGAAGGTGGAGGAAGTGTCGGTGGCTCCGGCTTCGCTCATCGAGGATTTAATCGACAAATACTACGCAGCCTCGAAGCAAACGGAGATGTTAAAGGCCGACTCTGGTGAACTTTCCGGTCTGGTTGATGTGATCGGAGAAGAGTATTCGCTCGATGGAGAAGGGGATTCGGATAGTTTGGAGGAAGAGAGTGCGCCGATCATTTCTTTGGCGAACCGGATCGTAGAGGATGCTTACATACAGGGCGCATCGGATATTCACGTTGAGCCGCAGGAGGAAGACCTGTTGGTGCGCTACCGAATCGATGGTGTTTGCCAGGAAAAGCTTCGCTTGCCGAAGGCGGTGGCAGGGGCATTGGTGGCCAGGTATAAAGTGATGAGTGAGCTCGACATTGCAGAAAAGCGCTTGCCGCAAGATGGGCGGATCGTATTTAAGAAATTTAGTAAGCGTAAGATCGATGTTGATTTGCGCGTGGCCACGGCGCCGATGAATTTTGGTGAGAAAGTGGTTATGCGTATTTTGGATAAGACCAAGAGTGCGCTGCCAATTACAGCACTTGGCTTTTCCCAGTCGAATTTGGAAACTTATCGCGAGCTGATTCGGCAGCCTTATGGCATGATTCTGCACTGTGGTCCGACGGGTTCCGGTAAATCGATGACGCTATTCTCGGCACTTCGAGAAATCGCCAAGCCGGATATTAATATTCAAACCGCCGAGGATCCGATCGAGTATACGATTCCGGGTATTAACCAGATGCAGATGCAAAAAAAGGTCGGACTCGATTTTGCGAGAGCCTTGCGGTCATATCTGCGGATGGACCCGGATATCATATTGGTGGGCGAAATCCGCGATAAAGAGACCGCTGAAATTTCCGTGGAAGCTGCTCTAACGGGACACCTTTTGCTTTCGACTCTGCACACAAATGACGCGCCTTCATCGGTGGCCCGTTTTACGGATATGGGCATCGAGCCATTTATGATTTCAGCCTCACTACTGGTGGTTTGTGCGCAGCGGTTGATGCGCCGTGTCTGTAAGAGTTGCCAGGCTGAGTATACACCTGAAGGCAATGAACTCGACGTGATGCGTCGAGCCCTCGGAGGTGCTTGGGGGCCAGAGTCGGTCTTTCGAGCGAAAGAAGGTGGCTGCATAAAGTGCGGTGGTATCGGCATGAAAGGTCGGGTCGGTATCCACGAATTGATGGCGAATTCGGAAGATTTGACGCGTGGTATAAACGAAGGTGTGGATACGGCTGAATTGAAGCAGCTCGCGATGCGCAATGGCATGAAGACGCTGCACCAGGATGCGGTCCTCAAAGTAAGCGAGGGGCTGACGACATTAGTGGAGGCCGTCTCGACGGTGCCTCCGGATATGACCTTACTGAAGAGTTAAGCGGCACTCGGCATTGACGTTACGCGGTCTGGGTGTTTTGTTTTTGCACGTCTTATTACTCGGCAATGCCGTTCACTTGAAACTTTAGCTTATGTCAAATTCAACTAAATACGATCTCGTCGTCATCGGTGGCGGCCCTGCGGGCTACGCGGCAGCCATACGTGCCGGACAACTCGGTAAAAAAGTGGCCTGCATCGAGCAGGAGCGCCCCGGGGGCACTTGTCTGAACTGGGGTTGTATCCCATCGAAAGCACTTCTGAAGAGCGCTGAACTCTTTAACAAGATCCAACATAGCGAGGATTTTGGTATCTCGGTCAAAGGTTTGGATTATGATTTTTCCAAAATAATCGGTCGTTCACGTAATGTGGCCGATACGATGGCTAAGGGCATTGGGTTTTTGTTTAAGAAAAACAAAGTCGATTACGTAAAAGGTGTCGGCATGGTGAACGTGCCCGGAATGGTCGAAGTCATCGAGGGCGAAGATAAGGGTAAAATTCTGGCGACAGACAATATCCTCATTGCAACCGGCTGTAAGCCACGTCGTTTGCCTGACCTTGAAGTCGATGGTGAGCGTGTGATGACATCCCGCCAAGCGCTTGAAATGAAAAAGCAGCCCAAATCGATTGTAATCGTGGGTGCCGGTGCGATCGGGGCCGAGTTCGCTTACTTTTTAAATGCATTTGGCACCAAGGTAACCTTAGTTGAAATGATGGATCATATTTTGCCGGTAGAAGACGATGAGGTCGCTGAGGTCGTTGCACGCGAATTTAAGAAACAGGGCATTGATTGCCGGACATCGACCGCAGTTGAAAATATTAAGGTCAACGCAAAGAGTGTGAAGATGGATTTAATGAAGGGCGATACGGTTGAGTCGATCACTGCTGAGTCCATCCTACTAGCGATTGGAGTGGTCGCCAATACTGAGAAACTACTTTCCCCTCGCGTTAAACCAGCCATGGATCGTGGCTATATAAAAGTTGATGATAATTACGAATCCACCGTCAAGGGGGTCTACGCAGCAGGCGATATAATTGGGCCGCCATGGTTGGCTCACGTAGCGACTTACGAAGCGGTTCAAGCCGTCCAGGGCATGTTTGGGCACGGTAAAGCGAAGCGTGTTACCGACTTTCCTGGTTGCACCTATTGCCTGCCTCAAGTCGCCAGTATTGGTAAGACAGAGAAGAGACTTAAGGAGGAGGGGATCGCTTACAAAGTCGGCAAGTTCCCGTTCCAAGCATCCGGTAAAGCAGTAGCCTCGAATACGGCGGAAGGTTTCGTTAAGCTGCTCGTTGGTGAAAAATACGGTGAGATTTTGGGCGCTCACATCGTGGGTGCAGATGCTACCGAGATGATTGCAGAGTATGGTCTCGGCATGAAGCTAGAAGCGACCGCCGAAGAGATTCACAATACGATTCACGCCCATCCTACCATGAGCGAAGCTATGATGGAAGCTGCCGCCGCCGTATTTGGCGAAGCCATCCATATTTAGTTTATATCTCGTAGCTAGCTTAGCGTTTGATAGAGATTAGCGCTGGGGATCGCTCTAGTTCATGTGTCATGTCAGAGTGACCATGGTCGATTGCTGTATGCGGTCTGATACCCTATAGATTTCACTTTGATTACTCTGGAATTGTCGCTTGCCAGTAGTGCGAATGGAAATATCTATTGATATATGGCACGTCGTCGATCAGTCCACAGTCCGGAAGAAGATTTCCCAATGACTCCTATGATCGACATGGTTTTCCTCTTGCTGGTTTTTTTTATGACCGTGAGCAATCTTGCCCAGGCGGATAAGAGTGTCGAAGTGGCTTTACCGGAATCGGAGGAGAGTGAAGTGCCGAAGGATCTTGCGGATCGCGGAACGATTACTCTCGATGCATCCGGCCTTATTTATTTGGGACCTGTGGAGCATTCGGTGGAATCGATGCAGTCACAGATCGAAAGTTCGCTCTCTGAAAATCCGGAATTACGGATACATGTTAGGGCGGACTCCGCGACGCCCTATTCAGCCGTTAAAAAGGTACTGCGCGCGTGCGCAGAAGTTGGTGCCTATGAAGTCATCTACGCTACCTACCAAGCTCAGTAAATAAAATGGCACAGCTAAAAAAGAAACCTGAAGAAAAAGTCGGAGTGCCGATTGCTCCGATGATTGATGTCGTTTTTTTGCTGCTGATTTACTTCATGGTGTCCTCGACTTTGGCTCGGCAAGAGGCGGACCTCTCGTTCCAACTGCCGGGCACAGTGGAGCAGGATGCACCACTTGATATCCCGGATGAGCAGACGATTGAAATACGCGATGACGGGCAAGTCGTCGTTAATGAATATCCTTATGATCAGCCGGGTGCAGCTAGTTTTACAGAGCTTGCCACCATGCTGACTCGCTTTCGTGAAGCCAGTATTGCGAATAAGGTCGAAGCGATCGTAACGATTGCACCGAGTGATTTAGTCACGCACGCACAAATAGTTAAAGTAATGGATGCCTGTTCACTTGCGGGTATTGGTGCAATCAACTTTGCACTGGGTGACACGGAGTCCTTCTAAACGCAATCTAAGCAACCACGCCCATCGACTTCAGCAGTGTGGAGATGTAAGGGATCAACTGTTTTTTGCGGCTTACGATGCCGGCCAGTTTGTATATATTGGACTGGTTTGTTGCGGGATAAGTAATCTGGTGGAAGATTTCTTGATCACCTGCGACGACGAGTAAAGAATCTTGAGAGTTGATGTCCGTGACGAGTAAGAAACTGTAGAGAACGTCTTCTTTTTTTCGGTAAGCTTCGAGCGCCTGACTTAAGTCGTCTTCATGTTTCCAGAAATTATCGAAGCCGAGCTCTTCAATTTGAGACACGGAATATTTTACGTCGGAGTCTACATAGACTTTGCAGTCGGAAGTGACGACCTCATCCGGGCTATGATTGAGGATGACTGATCCGGAAGAGAAAATTATGTCTGCTAGTTCCTGTGCTTCGATGCCGGCGATCGGTGATAACCAATCGAGTAGCTCCTTCTCGAGGGCTGTGGTCGTCGGACTATTCAGCATGAGCGTGTCCGAGATGATTCCCGCCATCATGATGCCTGCAATTCCAGAGTCTGGGGTGTGACCATTACTACGAAATAAGTCTGCAATGATTGAGCAGGTTGAACCAACCGGACGATTGATGAATAAAATAGGCTGTTCGGTAGCAGTGTTCCCGATTCGGTGGTGGTCAATAATTTCGGTAACTTGGACTTGATCGGCTCCTTTGACTGCCTGACCGAGCTCGTTGTGATCTACGAGCGCAATACGTGTTTTGCTGGGGCGTAGAATGTCACTCTTAGAAAACACCCCGATTACTTTTTTATCCTCATCCGTTACGAAGTAGAGTGGATCGTTGAGGTTGGCTATGCGCCTTTTGACTGAAATAATGTGGTCCTCGGCCGAGAAGCTGTGCACGTCAGTCGAAATTAAACCACCTATATTGGTCGCGGTCCGAATAATCCATGAAGTAGAAGCGGAGTCGTATGGACTGACGATAAGGGACACGTTTTTCCGTTTGGCTTCCTCGATGACTTCGTCGCAGACATGAAGGCCGCCAGTTATGACCAGCAATCGAACGCCCATGGAGAGGCACTTCTCTTGAATGTCTCTACGGTCTCCAACGACAATGATACTATTTTCGGCTGGAGTGCCCTCTTCGCCGTGGTAGTTGCCAAAAGACTCTATATTCATTGCGCCCACCCGGACAAATAGCTCCTCAACAACCGAGCTATTACTTGCGTGCAAGACATTCGCGTTGAGGGAGCGAAGTATACAATCGATACTCGTGTTTACGCGACGCATTTTGCGCGGCTCGCTTGGTTTCGGAATGAAAAACTCGCCCAGTTGAAAGATCGAAATGATGCCCTCTAAGCGTCCATCACTATCAATAACAGGGAGTGCCCGCACGTCATATCGATCAATAATTTCAAGTGCTTCCGCACACGTATTTTGACGTGTCAACGAGCGCACTTTTTTTTGCATGATCGATCCGACATTTGGGGTCACGTCGCCGATGAATTTTGGTAGAACTACATTGAAGCGATTGAGTATCGCATCGATCCGCGCGTTCGTGTTGCCACAGCGGGCAGCAACGTATTCGGGTTGACCACATTTATGTTTAAAAGCTTCGTAGGCAATAGCTGAGCAAATTGCGTCTGCATCGGGATTTTTGTGACCTAAAATGTAAATGGGTGCTGCCATGTAAAAGATAATGTTCTTATATTAGTCACTTATTGAAGCAATCGCATAATGAAAATAAACGATCTTTGCTCTGTAGACTGGTTAATGGAACTAAACTCAGGTTGATCAATGCAGAATATCGCTTTAGTTGGCGAAGTTAGAGTTGAATTTACAGAGTGCCCTAGGGGACAGAAATCTCAAACTGATAAAATAAAAAAGCCTCGGTCCACAGGACCGAGGCTTGAAAATTAGTCGTTTTCAGTGGCTTTTTATGATCACTGAAATCCTGTAGGCCAGACAATTATAGACCACCTGAACCTTGGATACCAGTGTCAGCTTCTTGAGATCGGGAAGTTGCAGCCCCAGAAACCTTAGGATAGGTCGTCGTTCTAGTAGTGGTTTCGATCGCTACCGTGATATCAGAGGTTGTGCTGGTTACGCCTGAAGCGGTGCCCGGTGACAGCTTGTTTTCATCAGCCATTAAGTTGTCAAAGAATTCTACGTGTCCGTCCATAAATGCGATGTGACCGCCTTTACCTTGCCACGGTGAGGTGGCAGCCCATTCGCCGCGAGCATCTAGGCCCTTGGTCCAAAGCAATGGTGTTCTTGAAGCCGGTGCATTCGGGCTCATGTTTACAACTACTGTGTAGCTAATCGTTTGCGGGGGCATATTTTCCCATTCGAGGTCTTTATTGAAGCTGTTGCCTGAACGTGTTCCGATGCTTCGAGGAAGCACAGGTGTCAGTGCAACGTCTTCATCGGAACCGATGAAGTATAGCTTTGCGTCAGATAGGCCAGCATGGTAAGCGAGCACTTGGGCCCAGTCTTTAGCATTGGCAGCTTGAGTATTGCTGCTAACTGACCATGGCCCATTGCTAGTAATAATGCGTGCGCGCGTTCCGCTATTGGTAAATGTAGCAAATGATTTCGCTATTTGAGACATGTTACTTGAAGAAGCGACCATGGAAGCTTTTTCCTTAACGGTCCCAATTGTAGGAATAAGGATAGCGGCAAGAATACCGATAATCGCGATAACTGTTAGAAGTTCAATCAGGGTGAAACCTGAACGGGGTGTTTTTTTAATATTCATAATTAAGTAAACTTTACGGGGTTGTATCTAAAGGTGAGGGCTTAAAACCGTAAGAATAGTATCTATAATTTAGGTAAGTAATGTCGGTAAGTCCACCCCTTTTTTATATTAATCTTAGTGTAAATAATTTTCATGCACAAGGAGATGGATACTATTTATATTTTAACTAGGACATGCCTCATAGCATCGAGTAAATGGTCATAAGCTTCTTCAGGATTGGTGATCTTTCCCGCGATCCAATGCGGTCCATTTGCCTTTTTAATAAGCGTGCTGCGGCCATGATAAGGTTCATCGGGTGCGACGGATACTGAGATAACTCCTCTCGTCCCCGTGTAGAGTCGAGGCGAGACCATAGAAAGCGTCGTGTGTGCATCGTGTAAGGTAGAATCTATGCCGAATTTTCTTTCGTCGATGTGACTTGGGCCGGTCATTAAGTCCAACAGTTGCTTGCAGAGATCAGGTCGTGTGGCGAATACACTTTTTAGTTTTGCCTGCCTCGAGGGTGTTAAGGTCATCTGATGCGTGCAATCCATGGGGAAGAGCGCGAGGGGTATCGAGCTTCCCATTACAGTTGCGGCATCGTGCGGTGCTTGCTGAAAGTTGAACTCAGCGTGTTCTGTGATATTGCCATAACGTTCAATGATATTTTCAGAGAGGCGGTTATTCTGTGCATCGACCCGATACCCATTGAGTGGCTGGACGCAGCCTCCCATAATACGGATTTCCTTGAGCTTTGCCATCACAACGGGAGCTTGCCGGATCGCATTGGCAATATTCGTCAGTGGGGCGGTAGCTATTAATGTGATAGCTTTTTCGGGTGCTTTCTCTACCTGTTCGAGAATGAAATCGACTGCATGCTGATTCGCTGGAGGAACTGTCGAGTGTTGGACGACCGCATTTCCGAGACCAGTTTTGCCATGGGCGCAGTCTCCTTCGGGTGGTGAATTTTGACCGCTTGGAGCGACTGCCCCCGCAAAATAGGGCACTTGCTCGTCTAGGTGCATAAGCTTGAGCATGGCACCTGCATTGAGGACATTTTGCGCTAGAGATGCGTTGCCGAAAGTGACTGTGGCACCGAGGATCTCGTATTGATCGGAGCGGGCTGCTAGTATGGACGTTAGCTGGAGGACATCACCGCCCCAATCGCTATCAATGATTACTTTATGCATGCGCAATCGCTAGCAGTATATATGCCTTAGCAATGCTCGATCCATCGCGTCATGAAATCCTCATGGTAGGGCCTGCCCAAAAACGTTGTTTAGAAAAATGACCCCAGAGCGACTTCCCTGTTTAGCTTTAGTAAGGCAGCGGATATTGCTGGCAGAGTCCGATGGCAATTGCACGTGCGCTAGCGATAACATCTTCGTCTTCGGGTGCTTCTAATACCAAATCAATAGCCTCGGCGATTTGAACCATGTCTGCTTCGGTGAAGCCTCGACTGGTCACCGCGGGTGTGCCGAGGCGAATGCCGCTGGTTTGGAAGGGACTACGTGTTTCACCGGGGACAGTGTTTTTGTTGGCAGTGATATTGGCTGCATCGAGTGCGATTTGAGCGACCTTGCCAGTCAAATCGGGATACTTCTTACGAAGGTCGATCATCATCAGGTGGTTATCGGTGCCGCCGCTTATGATGTGATGCCCGCGTTCAATTAATGCCTCTGCGAGTGCTTTTGCGTTGGCAACTACTTGATGTTGATAGGCTTTAAAGCTATCGGTCGCGGCTTCTTTGAAGCAGATCGCCTTGCCCGCGATAACATGCATAAGCGGTCCACCTTGTGTGCCGGGGAAGACGGCAGAGTCGATTTTTTTAGCATGTTCTTGCTTACACAAGATGAGTCCTCCGCGAGGACCGCGAAGGGTCTTGTGCGTGGTTGTCGTGACAAAGTCTGCATACGGAACGGGAGAAGGGTGGACGCCTGCGGCGACTAGACCTGCGATGTGCGCGATATCAGCCATGAGGTAAGCACCGACTTCCTTAGCGATCTCGCTCATACGTGCGAAGTCGATAATGCGTGAGTAGGCTGAGGCACCTACTGTGATCATCTTAGGCTTTTCTTTACGTGCAGTTTCAGCGATGCCGTCATAATCGATGAGGCCGTCTTCGACGCCGACACCGTAATTGACGACTTCGTGATAGATGCCGCTGAAATTCATCGGGTGGCCGTGTGTGAGGTGGCCGCCGTCGGACAGACTCATGGTGAGTATTTTGTCGCCGGGGCGAAGCACGGATAAATATACGGCCGCATTCGCTTGGCTACCTGCGTGCGGCTGAACATTTGCATGATCAGCACCAAAGAGTGATTTTGCGCGTTCGATGGCCAGTTCTTCGACTACATCGACGTGTTCGCAGCCTCCGTAGTAGCGTTTACCGGGGTAGCCCTCAGCGTATTTGTTCGTCAATACACTGCCTTGGGCTTCCATCACAGATGGGTAGGTGAAATTTTCTGAAGCGATCAGTTCAACATGTGACTCTTGGCGTGCGCGCTCCGCTGCGATCGCGGCTGCGATTTCAGGATCAATTACTGAAATTGGATCCGCATTGAGTGAGGAAGTTGGGTGTGTAGTTATCATAAAAATGGGTCTGTTGAGGTTGCTCTAAAATGGCCAATACCAGTTAGTCTCTTTGGCGATGGCTTTAGGCTTTGACTGTTCTGTGTTGGTGGCTGCGCTGGCAGTTTCTGTTTCATTTACAGCGGAGGCGGCTTCGGGTGCTTCTTCTTTTGGTGATACTTCGCTCCAAAAAGGCCACCACCAGGGATCATTTCTGTTGGGTGCTTCATACGCGTCAACGATGAGTGCGTCCGATTGCAAACCCGAGTCATTCGAACTAAAAGGAGATACCCAGCGCATAAAGCTTTGGCCCCATCCGTAACCACTTTTTGGATCGATGCCTGCGTCTAAGGCGCTTTCTGCGAGCATACGAGCGACATCTTTTCGGTTGTTGATATACTCGCTTAACTTAGCAGTATCTTCGGGGGCGGAAGGGAATATCTGAGTCGGCACGCCGTCTAGCGGCCGTCCAGGGCGGAATTGAAATAAAACAAATCCTTCGCCAATCGGGCTCAGTATTTTGCGCATACCATCGTCCCATCGCAGGAAGAGGTCTTGTCCAGACATGAGCCAATCACCGGATAGATCTGGATTACGGCTGGTGCTAAGACCACCGAATCTTCCTATTTCAAAGCGTTCGTATGCATTTTCATCGCGCTGAATGAGCCAGTAGCCGCGATAAAATTCGCGAGCGGCTTTTCGGCTGGAGAAGACGATACCACCGGTATAATTTTCGCGCTCAACAGCATATGTGTTCAGCCACGATGAGGGAATAACATCTTGTTTGACGCGCGTGGTTGCGATGGATTCGCCGGTGTCTTCTTCAATGATAGCGCCGGGTTCTATTCGCTTGTAGGTGACGCCACGGTCATTACCGCGGAGGATTGAATAATGTCCGCTGTCCCAAATGATGTGTAGCTCGCTGCCTTGACGGGCCCAGGACCCTCGGAGGCCTCGGTCGCCTTGTTTGGATCCGGACCAGTTGCTCGCGGCTGAGCGGTCTGACTCTACAATTACATAGTAGGGTGCGTCTTCCCCGATCTTCCAGGTGCCGAAATAGCCTTTGGCTTCGTCGCGGTCAGATTTGAGGGCATCTTCTTCCTGGGGAGCTTTTGTCCATTGGCCAAGCACTTCTCCGGGAACACGCGCGGCAATCGCACTGAAATTGTTACTTGGATTTGGCCCACTTGACTGGATGGTGTATCCACTTGTTTGTAAGCTTATGTTGTAAGTCGAGCTATCTGGCCATTTGACGCTGGCCACGTCCTCGGTTTTTTCCCAAGTGCCTTGGTAGACGGTGCGGTCTTGATTATCACTGCGGAAATAGGAGGCAAGCCCGTTACGCTTTAAGATAAGGACGTAGTTTTCGCCATAGGGCGTAGTGAAGTCCCAGACCCCTTGAAAGGTAGCTCCTTCGGTTTGCGCCTTTAGAGTTGTTGAAAGTGCAAGTAGTGCACACACGAATAGGCACAGGCAGCGACTAAAGCTGGAGTAGCCATTCTTGGTGTCGCGTAGAGATTTCATCATAGTGGGTGGATATTTTTTCGAAGAGCCCGTGGCAAGTTTTTAGTCTGAAAGGCGATTGATAAGAGGGTCTGCCTTGATATTAATTTGCTAAACATTGACGAGTTTCGCCTCTGTCTAAAGCTCAAAATTGGTATATGCGGCGACTATTAAGGAAGCTTTTGACCGATTTTAGTAAAATCGAGGAGTGTGCGACTTATAGCGCCTCTCTCAAGGGTGGCTCGGTCGGAGTGAGCTGAACTTTCGTGGGAGATGCCGTCAGAATATTGGAAGCGATAGGTGCCGGGCTGTGTTTCAGCAAAGAGCGAGCCGAGCCTGACTTTCGCGAGCGTTGCGTCCTCGATGAGGGTATTATCCGTTGTTTTTGGAGGAAAGTTGATATTGAGGACGGTTCCTGTCGGGCCAGGTTTTTCTAAGTAATCGAGCGCAATTCGAGTGCAGTGCCGGGCAGCGGACTTTAAATTAAGTGCAAAGTCGGGGCCGGATCGTCCGTTTTGGCTGCTTACTTCAGCAAAAATCGCCCTGGGCACGCATTGGCTGAAAGCGATGGCGGGAAGTTCCCAGAGGCCTCCTTCGATCGCGCCAGCGACGGTGCCGGAACTCAAAATGAGCGTCTCGGTGGTGTTGAAGCCAATATTGATCCCTGAGAGGACGATGTCTACGGGTTTTGTGACCAGGTGCCCGAGTGCGATGTTGACGCAGTCGGAGGGGGTGCCGCTGATCGACCAGGCGGAGACATCCTCCGGAAAGAGCTGATCAATTTTTTGGACGGTTAATTCGCTGTGTCGGCTCATGGCGCGACCGATCCAGCTTTGTTCGCTGGCGGGCGCGGCTACGCTTACGTCGAATTTCGGCAAGAGTGCAGCGACGAGTTCGTGGAGAAAAGCTGAGTCGATTCCGTCGTCGTTGGTAACGAGTGCATGTGGTTTATTATCCATGTGGAAAAGTATTTAGGTGCCGGGTGCGCGGGCGAGTGCTTCTGCGGGAGCCGCTTGCATATTAGTCAGAACGTTTTCTGGAAGTGCTTGTGACCGGAGCTGATTGTTGTCGTCTAAAGAAGTGAAAATTGTCGCAAGGGCGCCCTTCGCTGCGTGGGTGCGACTGCCATCTGGGTTGTGCCGATAGATCCGAAATTGAAATTCGATCGAACGATCTTTAATTGCCTTAACCGCTATGTGAATATCAATGCTGTCACCAAAACGGAGTGGGGCCATAAACTTGCAATCCGCGCGACCGCGGGGCCAACCGACTACTTTGCCTGGAGTCGTATTAATCAGGTCGACTCCACAGAGTTCGAAAAAATCGCGCTCAGCTGTCTCCATATACTTGAAAAAATTGGAGAAGTGGACGAGTCCGGCCATGTCTGTTTCGGAGAATTCAATTCGACGGGTGCTGGTGTGTTCGTATGGCATAGTTGGATTGATGTGGAGTCTTCAGAGTTTGGCAAGTAATGAGGCGTATTCTTCTATAGTTCGGGGATACAGGGTGCGGGATGCGGGATACGGGGTGCGGGTTTCAGAGAGGCGACTGGACAAATCGGGAGATTTGCGATCCCGAGATGCGAGGTGGAGGAAGGTGCATGTCCGAGTAGTTGCGGTGACTGCACTTTCTGTATTGGTTGCGTCTCTTTAAATGCGCGCTGCCGCTGTTCCGTTATTGGGCATGCGGTAGCAAGGCCCTTCATCGCCGTCAGTAGTAATCCGCTTTGAATCGAAAAAAGCGCTCCGGTGACCGAAGCGCTTTTGAAAAGGAGGCCTCTACCCAACTAGGCGAGTTTTTTGGCCACTATGTCGCGGACCTTGAGCATATCCTGGCCGAAGACGCGGATACCCTGAGCGAGTTTTTCAGTCGCCATGGCATCTTCGTTGAGTAACCAGCGGAAGGATTTTTCGGAGACGTCGATTTTTTCGATATCGGCGTCTTTGGCAGCGGCAGCGTCGAGTTTGGCAGGGACGGCTTCGTCCATACCTTGGAGTTCTTCGAGTAGATTCGGACTGATCGTAAGGAGATCGCAACCGGCGAGTTCGAGGATTTCACCTACGTTGCGGAAGCTGGCACCCATCACTTCGGTCGGATAGCCGAATTTTTTATAGTAGGTGTAGATTTCTTTCACACTGGCCACGCCCGGATCGTTTTCGCGGGTGTAGGTTGTATCGGTGTTGGCTTTATACCAGTCGAGGATGCGTCCGACGAAGGGCGAGATGAGTTGCGCGCCGGCTTCGGCGCAAGCGACTGCTTGGGCGAGGCTAAAGAGCAGGGTCATGTTGCAGTTAATGCCGTCCTTTTTAAGGATTTCGGCGGCGCGAATACCTTCCCACGTGGAAGCGAGTTTGATCAGAATGCGCTCACGGGAAGTGCCTTTGGATTCGTAGAGGTCGATCAGCTCACGAGCTTTAGCGACGGAAGCATCCAGATCAAACGAGAGGCGTGCGTCCACCTCTGTCGAGACACGCCCGGGCACGATTTCGAGGATTTTTTGTCCAAACCCGACGAGTAGATGATCAATGACGAGATCGATTTGAGCTTCGCCCGTAGCGCCCGAGTCTTTGGTCGCGGCGATGGCGTCATCGAGGACGCTGGCATATTCTTCTTTTTGCAATGCCTTTAAGATAAGCGACGGATTCGTCGTAGCGTCCTGCGGAGTGTAAGCTGCAAGCGTTTCAAAGTCGCCAGTATCCGCGACGACGGTTGTGATTTTTTTAAGTGCTTCGAGTGAGTGACTCATAATGTATTTTTATTGGTTGGATGATGTTTGAGAGTGAATGCCTTTGTAGAGCCAGTGGCTCCAGCCGACCATGAAAGCCAGTCCGCCGAGCGGGGTGATGGGGCCGAGCCAACTTGGACCTCCGAGAGCTAAAATATACAGAGATCCGGAAAAGAGTAAAATGCCGATACTAAAACAAAGAGGCGTGAGCGTGGAGACGGCTCTTTGATTTTTGTGAAAGATTAACCATAACAGAATCGCGAGCGCATGCCAGAACTGATAATCGACCGCAGTTTCCCAAGTATCGCGGGTGCCGATCGCGTTGAGTTGTTCTTTAATTGGATGTGCGCCAATAGCACCCAACACGACGCCAAGCAGCGCATATGTAGCGGCGACCCGGAAAAAAGTCTGGCTCTGGAAAGTGTTTGATTCGCTGTGATGCGTTTCGGGCATGTTAGTAGGTTAGGTTAGAGACGATTTGAAGCAAGTATCTCTTTGTGACTACGGCGTCACAATTTTCATTTTGAATATGAGTCGATTTAATCTTGATAGAATTTTTATAACTGAAAGGCGAGCACCCAGTGGGCATTTCACGGACACGCCACGAAAAACTGCTAAACTGAATGAACCTAAATTCGGAAGTTGGGAAGGCTTGCCGTCAAGACAAGACGCAAGCCTCTTAGCTGTGGTCACCACTGCAAGTGGCTCGGAACGCAGGATTGGCGGCAAGACCTCCCAACCCTCAGTGGTCATAAAATGAGAAAAACTTCGTCGCCACTCTGGCGCAAGTTCGCTTGCGCGTAACCCATTCATAGACAATTGATTGACCCTTTTTCTCATTGTTGACTGCCGGATTTAGGATGAATAGGATAATGGCATTGAGCTACACGCAACGGTCAAGATTGCCTAGTCGCTGTGGCATTGAAAGTGGCTCAGGCAGTAGGCATTTTTACGGTGTTTCAATTACGCACAGACAAGAATGTCTGTTACACTTGAGGAGTCGTTCCTGCCTTTGCGATTTCCGCTTGCTTCCGTTGGGCTTAGTTACACTTGTAGTATGCATATGAAGATCGTTCTCGCGTATTCTGGAGGCCTCGACACCTCCGTCCTAGTTAGTTGGCTCAAGGAGCATTATTCCGCAGAGATTATTACCTTTGCGGCCGATGTGGGTCAGGAAGAAGAACTGGATGGTTTGCCGGAAAAGGCAAAGGCCACAGGTGCATCTGCTCACTACACAGTTGATTTGGTCGACGAGTTTGCCAGCGATTTCATTTACCCGATGATGCGGGCAAACGCCATGTATGAAGGTCAGTATTTGCTCGGCACATCGATTGCGCGGCCTTTGATCGGTAAGGCTCAGGTTGAGATTGCCCAGAAGGAAGGCGCGGATGCGGTTGCGCACGGTGCGACTGGTAAAGGTAACGACCAAGTGCGTTTCGAACTGACCTATGCTGCCCTAGCGCCGAAGTTGGAAATTATATCGCCTTGGCGGATGGATGTTTTTCGTAAGAAGTTTCCCGGTAGGTCTGAGATGATTGCTTATTGCCGCGAGCATAACATCAATGTCGAAGCAAGTGCCTCGAAGCCCTACTCAATGGATCGTAATTTACTCCACATTTCGTATGAAGCGGGTATTTTAGAAGATCCCTGGTTTGATCCGACCACGGATGACAACAAGTCCATGTATAAACTGACCACTGCGCCGGAAGATGCGCCCGATCAGGCGGAGTATGTAGAGCTCGACTTCGAGCAAGGTAATTGCGTGGCGGTGAATGGCGTGGCGATGAAACCGTCGGCTATTTTGAAGCACTTGAACAAACTGGCGGGTAAGCACGGCGTGGGTCGCGTGGATTTGATCGAGAATCGGTTCGTTGGGATGAAGAGTCGCGGTGTGTATGAAACTCCGGGCGGCACGATACTCATGATGGGACATCGTAATATGGAAACCTTAACCATGGACCGCGATTTGATGCATTTGCGTGACAGCTTAATCCCTCGGTACGCTCAATTAGTTTATAACGGTTTTTGGTATGCGCCTGAGCGTGAGGCACTTCAGGCCTTTGTTGATGAGTCACAAAAAAGCGTCACAGGCACAGTCCGTTTAAAGCTTTATAAAGGCAACGTAACAACAGTTGGCCGTAAGTCGATTTTCTCTCTATACGACGAGAACATCGCCTCGATGGAAGGTGTGGCCAGTGACTACAATCCAGATGATGCAACTGGCTTCATCCATTTAAACGCGCTTCGTTTGCGTCGCCGCGCGCTCGCGCAAGGTGGGCCGATTATTTCGACAGAAAGCAATCTGAAGAAGGGGTAGTTTCACTCTGCAGCGTTTTGAAGGGCGTCGCTCTGTAAGCTGTCTAAAAATACCAGATACAGCAGACGAACTTATGTTTGCAAAAGAGGCATTTCGAGTGGATTCAATGAAATAGTGGTTCACTGAACAAGTAAGAGCGATGTACCCAAACTACTAAAATAGATCGTTCTAACTAAGCCAGCGTTTGAGGGTTTCTATACCAGCCAATTCTGGATTAAAGGTCTGCTCATAGAATTTTTTATGATCAGTGATGTGATGGGTGCCGTCGGCATCAATTCTCCATGGGAGAGGATATTTACTGGTATACTCAATCACTTCTTCTAAGAGTTTTTCTGAATAGGCGAGGGCGGTGCCATTGACGAGTTGATTCCCACTATAATTTGCTATCAAGCCATCACTGCGTTGCCTGATTAGGACAGGACCCAAGGGACCATCAATGATGAGGGCGTCGCCGGAGGTGCGAACTGACTGAGGGGTCATGCGCATTTTAAGTTAACCAATGTGTTCGAATGTTCACTGGTAACTAGTATGTCGCTTGGGGTGGGACATCTGCGGGGGGACCTATGTATTTTTTAGAATTTTTTCAGCTTGCTTGCGAATACTGTTCTTTAGCTTTGCGGGTCCAAGCACCTTGGCATGCGAGCCCCAACTGAGAATCCAGCGCTCTATTTCAAAGAGGTCGGCGAGTTCGATTTGGAATTCGATACGTCCGTCTTCGAGTGGCTTGATTGTTTGAGCTGGGTGCCAGTCTTTCTCCTGAATCAGTTGCGCGGCCCATGCGTCGAATTCGACGCGCACTTTGTATTTCGTTTCACCGACAAATACACCAAAGGCATCTTTTAGGTGCTTTTGGATGTCAAAGTCTTTCGGGCGCTTAAAGCGCTTGCCGGGGAACATCAATTTGCGCATCCGGACCAATGCAAATGTTCGCAAGGCCTTCCGGTCGAGGTCCTGGCAGACGACATACCACTGGTTTTCGACGCAGCACAAGTGGATAGGCTGGGTGTGGCGTTTACTAAAGCGGGTGTCGCTTAGCTTTTTGTATTCAAAATGAAGCTCTTGCTCTTGGGCGACGGCACGCGTGACAAACTGGAAGGTTTCCAGATTCGCATTAGAAATACCAGTTGACTTAAAGCTGATGGGTGTATCTAAGCGGTCGAGTGAGATGAAAACTTTATCCTTAAGGCCGTCAGAAAGCTTCTTGAGTGCCGACTCCAGTGGTTCTTGAAACGGTGTCCCCTTGTAGGGCTCTAATGCCTTCTGGGCGACGAGTAGGGCAAAGAGTTCACCCTCGGATACTTGGACTGTAGGAAAGCCATCTACATGACTCGTATACCAATATCCATTCGATTGGGCATCCCATTCAATCGGTAAGCCTAGCTGGTCGCGCATGAAGCCGATGTCCCGGTTAATCGTTTTGGTCGAGGTCTCAAGCAACTTAGAAAGGGTCGTCGCATTGGGTAGGCGGTTTTCCTGTAGCTCGTCATGGATGCGCATCATACGGGCGAGGGGAGGGCGAGAGGATGGCATCGGTCGAGACTTCTTAGGCATAGATGAATAACGTATTTTAGGGATAGGACTGTCAATGTCTAAGGGTGTTTGATATTATAGTATCATGTGGTTAGCTACTCAGCATGGTTTTTACAGTATCGTTCAAAAAGAGAGTGATCTCTACTTCGTCCGGGCGCGAGTGCGTCAGGACTTAGAAAATTTAAAGCAGTTAGTCGATCTGGACTCCGAGATACAGGAATGGCCTGATGCAGATTATCGTTATCGTATCTTCGTGAACTTGGAGGACTTTTTAGAGATCATGGTTCAAATGACCACTGCCTTGGATTATCCCAATTTTAAAGGGCGAATCTATGAGGGCGAAGAACAGAGTCACAAACTCGGTGCGTATCATAAAGTCTGGGAGTTGATGGCAGGTTTACAGCAACGGGAGGTCGCTTTGGATGGGAAATGATTTTGTGCACCCACAGTCAGTGAAAACTCCACAGGGGGTTATCCATTTAAATCATCCAGATAAAGCGACAATTCATGCGCTATTTGAATGCCTACCCATGGGCTTGAGGATGTTTCCTGAAAAGTATCAAGGCGCCAGCTACGGGATCGTGGTCAAGAAGGGCGAACAAGAGATGAACTTTTTGAAACAGCAATCCCCTGAAGTTTCGAAGGAAAATGCAGGAACCATACTACGGGCTAATTCGATACTCATTGCGGCAGCACTTGCTGAGTATCTTTCGCTTGGCCGGGACGGCTGGTTCTGGCCTTCTGCCTACTTAAAGCAGAAACAATCCGGATTGGAGGTTGGGATTTTTTACGCGGGCGGAGGTAGTTTCGACGCGTATGATAATGAAAGTATTTTAAGCACATACGATGATGCTCTGGGGAATGGTTTTACGGTTCGGATGAAGGAGTTTATTGACGGGCTCAAAGCCCAATCTCGAAGAACGGGGATTACCTTATCGCCTACGATTGGTTTGGATATCCGTGCTCGTAGTCAGTTGGGGAGTCTGGCTTTTGGATTTCTGCTGTTGGATCAGAAAGTGATTTGTTTAAAAACGTCAGTGCGAGAGGACGACCCGATATGGGCGGTGATTCGCTCTAGTGGCATCGACACTTTGACACATCTGCCATCTGTTCCTTTAGAGTTACCTGCGGATACTTAATCTACGTAATCAGGATCTCTTTGCAGTCCAATCGACTCTCGGGTATTCTACAGCTCCACGCTGAGGAAGTATCGCATTTTTGAATGATCACACATATATGAAAATACTGGTTATACCCGATATCCACGAAGACCTGGAATACCTTAAATACATTATTCGTTTTGAAGATACTTCGAGCTTCGACCATGTCGTTATGCTGGGAGATTATTTCGATCCACCGGGCGTGGTGAATCCTTCTGAAGATACCTTGCAACAGGTAGCAGGCACTTTGTTTGGCTTGAAGGAAATGCTTGGCGATCGCTTGCACATGCTCTGTGGAAATCACGATCTGCCCTATTACGCACTTCGTCCAAGCTGCGTGGGGAAGAAGGGACGTTCGAATCAGATCATTGGACATTGGCTCAAAAGCACAACTCTCTCGAGAGCAAGGATTATCAACTCACTTTGGGACGAAGCCTTTTGGAAAAGTCTGAAAGGTTCCGTTATGCTCGACGGTTGGCTCTTCTCCCATGCTGGCGTGCATCCGGACTGGTGGAACGCGGCAGCGCGCAACAGCACGGAACGCGCCCGCCATCTTAAATGGGCCTGGGATGAAGCATTCGACCAAATCTTTGAAGAGCCCGAACATCCGATCTTTGCTGCGGGTGTTGCCCGCGGTGGCGTCCTTCCCTTTGGTGGTCCGCTCTGGCTGGATTGGAACAAAGAGTTCGAGGATGCGTTGGAAGTGCCGCAAATAGTCGGGCATACCCGCTGCGCCAAGCAGACCCAGAAGGGGCGCTCCTATTGCATCGACATGGCCCAAGCGGCGTATGCGGTCGTCGAGGATGGGGACGTGCAGTTGAATATCCTGCCAAAGTCCTGGCTTGGAGAGTCGATGTTGGATTCGGTCTGAGTGATTGCTTGAACCACTTATTTATTTTGATGCGGACCATCACCTTGACAAGTTCTCCTGGATGTCGGATAAATATCTTTTTATCCGACATGGCTGAAACATAGTCTCGATATCCGACATGGTAAAACTCTATCTCTGGCAAGACGCGAACTTCCCGCATTTTTACCACAATCCTGCCGTGGTGAAGCCGCTTGAGCAGGCCTTTAAGGCCGAGGTTGAGCGCTTGGACGCTATGTTGAAAGCTCAAGACTTGGGTTTTGAGGATGTATTTACCGAGGAAATCTTGGCTAACTCGGAAATCGAAGGGGAACTGTTGGATCGGGAATCTGTTCATAGCTCATTCGTGCAAAATATTACACCTGCCCGAGAGAAGGAGCAGGGAGCGGTCGCGCTCACACGAATGGCTTTGGCCCACGCCAATGAACCCTTGAGTCATGAATTACTTTTCGAAATGCACCGGGAGATACTGAAAGGGCCTACTGGTTTCCCCGCAGAGTCGATCGGTGCTTATGTGGGCAATATGAAGATAGTGAGCGGCACGCGGCTGGATAGAGAATCCAAAGTCATCCATGAAGGGGTGAGCAAGGAACTCGTCCTGGATAAGATGACAGAGTTTATTGAATGGTATAATCAATGCCCCGCAGATAGACCCCTTTTAAATGCGATACAAGGGCATGTTCACTTCGAAACGCTGCATCCGTTTTGTGATGGCAACGGACGCATCGGGCGTAATCTGATATTGATGGGGCTTTGCCGTGATCTGGGACGGCAGACGCCGCTCGCGCTTTCGCGCTCCTTTAACACGGACTTGGTGTCCTACTATCGGCAGTTCGAGGCAGGCCTGGATCTGACTGGGACGATTCAAAGTATGAGTCCCTTGTTTCTGAATGCAGTGACTGAAACGGCACGCATTCTCGAACTTACGGCGTATCGGACAAAGGTCGCCGACCAAAAGGATGCGCTGAATGAGCGGCAACTCAAAGTGTTGAACCGCTTGATCGACTACGAACTGAGAGGTGGCTTTGAGGGAGGAATGAATAATACGAAATATCAAAAAATGACCGGGATCGGAGATCGCACAGCACTACGTGATTTGAATGACTTGGATCAACGCGGCCTGATGACTAAGGTCGGGCAACTCAAGGGTACACGCTATTACCTCAACATACCCCATCTCGTTGAACGCTTGTAGCCTCAGGGATTCCGGCTCGGTTATCTTTTTGGATTGCATCGCACTGAATCGAATAGATCGGATACTATTGTTTATTACGGGTTACTTTCTTAGGTAGGACTACAGATGTCTCTGGCCCTACGGTATGCTGTTTATAAATGGAGCCAGACGACAACACGCGCCCAATCCCCGAGCAGCTCAGCTTCTTTGAGCTGCCGGAAGCTCCAGTCGGCCCGAAGCAAGCCTTAGTCTTACTTCGGCGCCGCTTGGAAACGGTCAGTCATTGGGCACCTTTTGGAATGCGGAAGGGCGCTCCTCGGGTATACGAGTTTCCCGGGGCACAGGAGCAACTGCATGCCGTCCCTTCCAAATTACCGACATGTCCATTTTTCTACGCGACCCAAGAAGTGTTCGGTCGTATGAGCCCTGAACTGGGCGGCGATGCGATTGCCCAGTGGTGTTTTCATGGCGATAAACTCCCGTTTCCGCCCTGTCGCTTCTGGGCCTTTTCGATGCACCGCACCGACTGGATTGGCTCCGGGGGGATTTACCATGAAGATGGCCTTACCATGGCGAGTTTAGATAAAGGCCTTTATGCTGACTTCGCCCGCTACGAGAAGGATGCCCACGGGCTTATCCTTGTTATTTTTACGCACCGTATGGTGAAGAAGTTGTGAGTTCTTGGGTTCGTCGTTATACCAATTAAAAGTAGTGCGTGAGTAGTTCACTGGCTCGCTGGCTGATCGCGTCGGACAGTGCTTGCACGATGGGATGCGAAAGACCTTGATCCTTAAAGTTTTTCGCTAACTTGGGCGCGATGGGTTCAACGCGTTGGCACATGTCATTGAGACGTTCAATGAGCGCTTCAGCTGGGAGACGCAGTTGTTTTGCGCAGGTTCGCCAATGTCTGGGCTCGATTTTCTTTAGGTGGTATTCGCTACCAATTTTCATCGCTAACTTCGCCTTGTGCGGGGAAATCTGTCTAGGGTAAGGCAATGCGCTGGCGATGTCGTAAATAGGTGCGAGGCGTGCTTGATTGTTGCCTGCAAGTAAAAGGGAGTAGTTCTTGGCGTGGGCATCCGTTCCGGAGATCAGAAAGTTGAGGAGTAGGGCGTCGGCGAAGCTTCGTATGTCAGTCAGCGCATCGCTGGAGGTATCCCAGATGGTATTAGCAATGTCTTCGACGGATGGGCCACCGTCGCTTTGGTATTTGAGGTCAGGATACTTCGCCTGCGCTTGGCAGAAATCTTCTTGGTGGATGCGTATGTAGTGATCCCCTACAACGTGACGATCGTAACGGGTCACTGCGATGACGGGCAGATCGTTTGCGTGGATTACTGTAGATTGAGCACTTGTCATACCCAGAGACGCTGCAAGCGATAAGCAAAAATGTTCGTTTTCTACAAAACCGGGTAAGCTGGGAGGGGCCGGTTTGAGAATGTGTGTGGTCGGCGTCATGCCTCTGGGGATACCCCATGCGCCGGTTTCCGGAGATCGGTAAAGAGCGATTTTAGCCTGTGCCCCAGCAAGACTGAATTGGCCGAGGTCGCTGGAGAGGCGCTGGCTGGCATGATTCTCCAAGACCAAGTGCATGCGCTCGTTGAACTCGCTTTCGCTGAGCCATTGCACCTGCTCGCTATAAGGCTGAGTGATCAAGTTATCTTCATTCTCCTCGGGAATAAACTGAATCGCGCCCGCGCAGTCTTCGCCCACATGTTCAATCAGTCGAAATACATTTCGGGGCGAGACCTGAAACTGCCGACCCCATTGATCGAGCACACTTTGATTATCGGGCAGGAGTCCCCATAGAAATGCTTCGATGGTTTCATGCGAATGCTCGTCGCGTGTGAGTGGCATCGAGACTGATAGGGGGAAGGCGACGTTGGATGTTTGCCACTCAGGGGCATAGCGGAAACTCAGTCTGTTCTTGTGATAAAGGACCGTTCCGAGCTTTTGCTGATTCGCGATGACGCTGAGCTTGTTTGTTGTCATTGGGATTCGTGACCGCGCTGTTTGGTCTGATTGAGAATCTCGTTCAGATTGATCCCCGCCTCAGCATTTTGATTCGGCTTGTTGATAGAGAGCGGGAGATTCAGTGCCTTCAGAGTGCGCAAGACTAGCGCCAGCTCAACGCTTGGTTTGGCTTGTTCCAACGCGATGATCCAGTCTCGGCTCACGCCGGAACGCTCGGCAAGCTCCGCCTGAGTCCAGCCACGGGTCTTCCGCTCCTGCTTGATCAGGCTGGCGAGATCGTTGACGTTAATGATGTTCATGTAATGTGGGTGATCATCAACAATCTGTAGATGTCGTCGTTCGTCAATATTTAAGTATTATTGCTGAACGCCGACAATCTAGGTGGGTGTAAAAGTATTTTCACTGAAGCAGTCGTTCGCCCACGATTCTAATTTGCCCTTAGAGTTATTATATTTTAGGCGAGGGCGGGTGCTAAACTTGGCGTGGCTTGGTCGAATGGATACGCTGCACTTTTTGCGAAACCTCGGAATTCTGCTTGTCTGGCCTGAGCTTGTCGAAGTGTCTGGCATTGAGTCCGACACCCGATTTACAAAATACAAAGATTTACGGAACGACCCCATCTAAATCATTGCTGCGGCCAGGGCGATCAGGGTTTTCTTAAAAGTCATCGGTGTACTCCTTGGGTGAATATAAAGGTTAATTCGCCGTTATTTACGGCTGAAATGTATAACCAGACGATCGCCTAGCATTTGCAGCA
>Ga0307934_1000486_pt1 | contig 29741 bp, 26 predicted proteins | sample OrgLakmetageno90_FD_201838 | JGI IMG/M metagenome (GOLD analysis project Ga0307934, IMG submission 201838) | Saline water microbial communities from Organic Lake, Antarctica - #90 | ecosystem: Environmental > Aquatic > Non-marine Saline and Alkaline > Saline | place: Antarctica: Organic Lake...
GCAAATCGGTGGAGCTGTAAAAAATGTGATAGCAATCGCAGCAGGTACAGCAGCAGGTCTTGATTTTGGTGTAAATGCTCATGCAGCTCTTATTACAAGAGGTCTTGCAGAGATTAAAAAACTAGGAATGAAGCTCGGTGCAGATGCAGAGACATTCCTAGGGCTTAGCTGTCTTGGAGATTTATTGCTAACTTGCTCAGATAATCAGTCGCGTAATCGTAGATTTGGGTTGTACTTAGGGCAGGGTTGCTCGATTGATGAATCTTTAACCAAAGTAAATAATGTGGTAGAGGGGTATCTAACCGCTGAAGCTGTTTATAAGCTAGCAAACAAGCATGGTGTAGATATGCCGTTAGTATTTGCGACTTATCGTATGCTTTATGAAGGTGTAGATGCTAGAGATATTGTCAAAGAGCTGATGCAGCGAGAATTGAAGTCTGAGGGTTAACTAAAGGTTAAAAAATTAATAGACTTCTTGCACAACCACAAAAATTAAGCTGGTTGAGCCTGTCGAAACCTAGCATAACATCTAGCATTAACTGTGATTTTTAGAACCGAATAATTACTAACACTTCAGTTTTGCAAGAAGTCTAATCATTCAAAGTCTTTTCGATATTTTAGCAATGGTGTCAAAATAGGACATTAACTGATGTTACGCACTTTGATATGTATTTATTGTAGGGGCAAACCCTTGTGGTTGTCGATATAAATATGTGTGTTGGCACAAGGCACGAAACCCTCAGCTTGACTGGGGGTCTCCTTGCTTTACCCAAAACTCAGGCTATCAACCGCCAGCTACTTCTTTAGGCACATAATCTTTAAGATTAGTTTCTTGCATTCTCACCTTTGTATTGTAAGCATAATCACCAGTTTTAGCTAATACAGATGCTAGTTGAGAGTTTTCCCAAACAGATTTGTCTTTGATAGCATCAAAAGAGCTGAGAGTTGAGCATATTAAAGCCCATACAAATGAATACCTAATAAATGCAATAAGAAAAGCAATCACCGTATTCATAATACCTTCTTTTTCTTGATTATTCTTAAAGAAGATTTTCATTACTCCAAAAATAATCAAATAAGCACCAAGCAGTACCGCTATAAATGAAACTATATAGGCTGTATTTTGATCTGTTATAAAGTTATTAATATATGCTGTCTGTATTTTTTGAGCGAGTATCCCAGCTAAGACAATAGCAAAAATCATCAGTATCAGTTGGACAATGTTTTTCATTAGACCTTTGACAGCTGCAAACAAGCTTATGATAACCGTTGTAATAATGATAAAAATATCCAGTAAATTTAAGCTTTCAAAAAATTCCATATCTATAAATCCGTTATTATTTGTTTAAGTTGGTTAAGGTTCGTTATACCAATAATTTCCACAGCACCACCCTTAGTAAGTTTAGAGATATTTGATTTAGGGACAATTATTTTTTTAAAACCATGTTTCTTTGCTTCATTAATCCGCTCTAAACCGTAAGGTACAGGGCGGATTTCACCAGATAGACCAACCTCGCCCATTATGAGTAGGTCGTGTGGTATCTCAACTTCTGTTATGCTTGAAAATATAATCGCAATCACAGCAAGATCTATACTTGTTTCAGTGATCTTGATACCTCCAACCACATTCAAAAACACATCTTTATCATAGAGGTCAAGGTGCATATAGCGTTGGATTACAGCCAAGATCATCGCTAGGCGATTGCTATCTATACCTACACATAATCTTCGTGGTGGCTGATTTTGATTTTTATCGACAACTAAGGACTGTAGCTCAACTAAAAGAGGGCGAGTGCCTTCCCATACCGATACTATCACACTACCAATAAGATTTGTGCGACCATTATTCAAAAAAATTGCAGAAGGGTTCTTGACTTCTTTCATACCCTTATCAGTCATTGCAAATACGCCGATCTCATTGACAGCACCAAAGCGATTTTTCAAAGCACGCATCATCCGATAGCGACCATTGTCTTGTGATTCTATAAATATCACCGCATCAACTATATGTTCTAATACTCTAGGCCCAGCAACTTCACCAGACTTTGTTACATGACCTACTAAAAATATAGATACGCCGTATTGTTTAGCTACCTGTGTAATGTAAGCCGATGATTCGCGTACTTGTGATACACCGCCAACCATTGATGACAATTCTGGATTATATATGGTTTGAATAGAATCTATAACTACAATTTCTGGCTTATTTTGAATTATGTAGTTTGCGATAAGCTCAATATTTGTCTCGCACATTACGAGAAGATTATCTTTTGGTAAATCCAGTCTTTCTGCACGCAAAGCTATTTGCTCAAGAGACTCTTCTCCACTCACATACAGCACTTTTTTCTCTTGGGATAAATAGGCCATGATTTGCAAAAGTATAGATGATTTACCAATACCTGGAGCACCGCCTACCAAAGTTACAGAGCCACGAACTATACCACCACCAAGCACACGGTCAAATTCCGCAATATTGGTAGGTATACGACTATGCTCTTTACCCTCTATGTCAGACAATGCTGTAGCTTTTGATACGCTACCTGAGAATCCTACGCGTGACATGGCTGGCTTTTTGACTTCGGCTTTTATCTCTTCAACTAAGGTATTCCATTCACCACAACCATTACATTGCCCTTGCCATCTAGGAGAATCTTCTCCACATTTGTTGCATATAAATACAGTCTTTTGCTTGGCCATAATTATTTTGCTTTGTAACCTAGTAGGTATTTTGAAAGTACTCGTTCTGTTTCAGTAGCATTTGGACCTATAAATTGTACGATATATCTGTACGGATCTTCATTGTTTTCAGCGGCACGAATGTTGCGTGGGAATACTGATATAACTCTAGCTTCACAGCCAACTTGTTCTTTTATCTCGCTTAGTGTTACAGATATTCTGACAATATTATCAAGGTAAAGGATCTTTGAGGTAGAAATTTCTAAGCCACCATCCTTTATAACTTTTACATGATTGATATAAAGGTCATCGCGTTGATCAAAACTATACTCGAGTTCAAGCCTTATATCTTCTTCACTATAATCAATACCCAAACCACCTTCAACAAGAGTACTTTTATCATCGTTATCTGCAGATAATTCAGCTTTAGGCTCAAGCTTAGTATTAGTTGTATCGTCAACTTCAGCTTCAGACTCCTCATTGTCATCATCACCCATAAGAGAATCATCTATTTCTAAACCTTTTTCAGAATCTAAGTCGATGTCTAGCTCAATCACATTGACATCAGTGTCATCTTGCTCGTCTTCGTCACTGTTTGGGTCATACTCGCCTGAAGTTGTAGCTGGAGTAGGAGCATCTTCTAGCTCATTTTCAAAATCATCATCAGCTAAAATATCATCACTAAAATCATCCTCTATATCTTTAGATTTTTGAGCTTTTTCACCCATCATGCCACCACGACCAGTAGGTTTAGGTTTGCTAGGTTTTTTTGCTGTATTGCTTTGTTTTAAAAGATCTAATCTACTCATCTGTTTGCCTCGTTGAAATCTTGTATAATATTTTGTAGCTAAAGTATATGATACTTGAAAGTAGTATAAGTATAAATATCGATAGGTATTTATTGTGAGAAATCCATCTAGTTACATGAATATGATCTACAAATCGTAAAATCGCATGCCCACTAAAGTAGCCAAGAGTTATGTATAGTGTAGCCCATACTAAACTACTTATAGCATCTAAAACTACAAATTTGAATTTGCTAATATTACCTAAGCCGACTATAAATATAGTTATAGTTCTCAAGCCATATAGAAATCTTATACTTAGTATTGCCCAAAAATCGTATTGGTCAATTACCCTAAGTGATCTATCTGCACGCTTTTGCCAGTTAGGTCTTTTTTCTATGAATTTTTTCCCAGCAATCTTTGAGAATATAAATATCCCATTATCATGAGCTATAGCACCAATAGTTGCTGCAATAATCACTAAAGGATAGCTAAATAGAGTAGTAGCAGTCGCTATGCCAACCATTATGAGAAATATCTCACCCTCAATAAGTACAGCTAAAGCTACAGCGAGGTAGCCCCAATTCATCATTAAATGCCAAAATTCTTGCTCGCCCATGGTACTTAGATCTTGTAAGCTTTTGAAATAAGTAGCTCATCAACTAAAACTAGAGCAAGCATTGCCTCTGCTATTGGTACTCCGCGAATACCTACACATGGGTCATGACGACCTTTGGTAATGATAGTTGTATCTTCACCATCTGTATCGATAGTCTTACCTTCTTTTAGAATACTTGAAGTTGGCTTAAATGCTAGTTTTGCAGTTATATCTTGCCCAGAAGAAATCCCACCAAGTATGCCACCAGCGTGGTTTGATAAAAAGCCATCGGCCTTGGTTATCTCATCACGATGCTCGCTGCCTTTTTGAGCTACACAATCAAAACCATCGCCTATAGATACAGCTTTTACGGCATTTATAGACATCAAAGCATGAGAGATTGTAGCATCTATTCTATCAAATACAGGTCTACCAAGTCCAGCTTGCACACCTTTAGCAACTACCGTAACTTCAGCTCCGATAGAGTCACCTTCCTTGCGGATAGTGTGTATTAGATTTTCACAGTCATTTACAGCAGCATTATTGGCTATGAAAAAAGGATTTTCATTTATATGACTTTTGTCTACAAAAGGAATCTTTAAACTACCAATTTGTGAACAGTAAGCGTAGATTTCTATGCCAGATTGTAGTAAAACTTTTCTAGCTACAGCACCTGCCGCTACACGCATAGCAGTTTCACGAGCAGATGATCTACCGCCACCTCTATAGTCTCTGATGCCGTACTTTTTAAAGTATGTAAAGTCAGCATGCCCAGGGCGAAATTTGTCTTTTATATCGCCGTAGTCTTTTGATTTTTGATCTTGATTTTTGATAATCAAGCCAATCGGTGTACCTGTAGTTTTACCTTCAAATACTCCCGAGATGATTTTTACTTCATCAGGCTCTTTGCGTTGAGTGGTAAATTTTGATTGACCAGGCTTGCGTCTGTCTAGCTCGATCTGAATATCTGCTTCACAAAGCTCAATGTTTGCAGGGCAACCATCAATGATAGCTGCAAGTGAGTCACCATGGCTTTCGCCACAAGTTGTTACTGTGAAAAGTTTGCCAAATGAGTTACCGGACATAGTAGTTTTAATTGTGTGATTTATAGATTTATTATAGCATAAATATTGATTTGATAGAGTTATCTAGGTCTATAAAAATTTGCAGCTAATAGTTAAGAAATAAATATTTAGTAGTAATTTTTTGCTGATCTAACTCGATTTAGTTTTTATTATGATTATTGTTTTTCTATATATTTGATATGTCAGTGTGACTATTAGAGATTTTATAAAGGCTGGGACTAATAGTGCTAATAAGCCATTATGAAAACTAAAGTCGTACCCTTTTAATAATCCTAGCCATATAAACCCACAGAGTATTATTATCAAATGAATCAAAAGGGCGTAGATGAAAACATTTAAACTATTAAGTGGAATTAACCTTGTTTTTCTTATTACGCAGATGATTGTGGTGGCTAATAAAAACCCTATTATGTAACCACCGGAATAGCCAAATAAAATACCTATTCCATTAGCACCTCCTGCAAATACGGGTAAGCCTAGTGTGCCAAGAGCTACATACAAGAATATGCTAGAGATAGCCAAATCTATAGGTAAAAATATCGTGATTAAGCAAATAGCGTAAGTTTGTAATGTAAGGGGTAAGCTATCGGATATTAGGTTTATTTTTACCTGTGCACTTATGGCTAATAACAAGATCAAGAATGATAGCAGTAAACCCTTGATGATTATGGTTTTTATAGAGTTTAAGCTCACAATATTACTTACCTTTGAATAAATACAAATACGCTCCATAACCATCTTTTCGCATATTTGCTTTAGGTATAAATTTCAGTGAGGCAGAATTCATGCAGTAGCGTTTGCCGGTAGGTGCAGGACCATCATTAAACAAATGACCAAGATGTGAATCCCCATACTTTGAGCTAACGGCAGTTCTACTCATAAACCAACTATTATCTTTTTTGATTTGTATGAACTTTTTATCAATCGGTTTGCTAAAGCTAGGCCAGCCTGTACCGGACTCATACTTATCGGTAGAGCTAAACAATGGTTCGCCAGATACAAGATCTACATAAATACCTTGACGATGATTGTCCCAATATTTATTGTGAAACGCTCTTTCTGTGCCATCATTTTGCGTTACTTCGTATTGCTGTTTGGATAGCTTTTGAAGTTGAGCTTTTTTATCGAAAGTGTTCCAAGAGTTAGTTTCTGTACTGTAGCCACATAGTGGTAGAAGTAGTGCTAAGAGTAATAGCTTTTTCATTTTCTTAATTTACCTTGATATGGTTTTTTTTAATAAAACTATCGAAATTCTCGGATTGATAGTGGTATCTACTTTTAAGAAGTCTTGACAAATATAAAGCGGACAGCACAATGTGCTATCCCTACAGTCAAGTAATGAACTAGGCAATTTCCCCAAGCTCTTTCAAAGCATCTTTTATACCTTGAGCATAGCTAGTTGCAATCTTTTCAAAATGAGCAAGTTGCTTGTCTAGTATTGCTTGAGGCACGCCTTGCATTGCTTGGGCGATATTCATATAAAGTCTAGCTTTTTGCTCGGCATCAAACAGCTCATACAATGCTCTAGGCTGAATGTAATCATCGTTGCCATCTCTATGGTTATAGTGATCTGCATCGCCATTTATTTTCAGAGGAGGCTCTTTGTACTTGTTGTCTTCGGTAGCACCATTAAAACTATTTGGCTCATAGTAAGCATCGGGATTTTTTGCAAAATTATCAAAGAATCTCATAGAACCATCTTTATGGTAATGATTGACAGGACACTTAGGAGCATTTACAGGTAAAGCTTCATAATGCGTACCGATACGGTATCTATGAGCATCAGCATAAGCAAAAATTCTTGCTTGAAGTACCTTGTCTGGAGAGAAACCAATTCCAGGGACTATATTTGACGGGCTAAATGCTGCTTGCTCAATTTCTGCAAAATAATTATCAGCATTACGGTTAAGCTCAAGTTCACCGATATCCATCATAGGGTATTCATCATGTGGCCAAACCTTGGTTAAGTCAAATGGATTGTAGCTAGTTTTTTCAGCATCTTCTTCAGGCATGATTTGCACTTGCACAGACCACTTTGGATATTCACCGTTTTCTATAGTACCAAACAAAGCTTCTTGGTAGCCTTCGCGTGTTTTGCCGATGACTTTTTCAGCTTCATCATTGGTATAATGCTCATGCCCTTGCTGTGTTTTGAAATGCCATTTTACCCAGTAGCGTTTGTTGTCGTCACTGATTAAGCTCAAAGTATGTGAGCCGTAGCCATTCATGTGCATAGGAGTCTTTGGGCAACCTCTGTCTGAAAACAAAATCGTAATCTGATGCAAGCTTTCCGGGCTTTGTGACCAAAAATCCCACATTGCAGTAGGGCTTCTTAGGTTGCTACGAGGGTGGCGTTTTTGAGTATGAATAAAGTCTGGGAATTTACGCGGATCTCTTATAAAAAATACCGGAGTATTGTTACCAACTAAATCCCAATTACCTTCTTCTGTGTAGAATTTAATTGCAAAACCTCTTACATCTCGCTCGTTATCAGCAGCACCAAGCTCGCCCGCTACAGTTGAAAATCTTAGTAATACTTCCGTTTCTTTACCTGGTTGTAAAAACTTTGCTCTTGAAAAATTAGCAATTGCTGGGTTTGTAACTTTGAATGTACCATAAGCTCCCCAGCCTTTTGCATGAACTACGCGTTCTGGTATGCGTTCACGGTTTTGATGAGCTAATTTTTCTAGTAGCTGATAGTCTTGTAACAGTACAGGGCCATGCTCGCCGGCAGTTAGAGAGTTCTGATTGTCGGCTACAGGACAGCCTGCAGTTGTAGTCATTGTTGGTCTTTTAGTCATACATAGATCCTTGTTGTTAGGTTATTCAAATCCTTTATGAAATCATTTTACATAGGCAGGAGTATAAAATACACAAAAATGTTATAAATTATTTGGTATATTACAAATATGCTTTCTTTACTATGATTTTATTTGTATGATGGATTGTGTGTTTAATAAAAAGGTGGTTTTTGTATGAAGTCTAAAAAAATATTAGCGTTAGGTGGAATCATACTATTGTCTAGTTGTAGTACTGTCGATAACAACAAAGCTTCAACGGCTAAGCAAAGTGATGAGCTAGTAGTCCATTTGAAAGATACTGCTAATGACAAAGAGGTGGGTACTGTAACTATAGTGCCTTATATTCATGATGGTAAAAAGGACGGTATGCTTTTCACTCCAGATCTTTACAATCTACCTGCATCAAGTAGTCATGGTTTTCATGTGCATATAAATCCTAGTTGTGATGATAACGGTATGGCGGCAGGCGGTCATTGGGATCCTGATAATACAAACTCGCACCTAGGTCCTTATAATGATAAAGGACATAAAGGAGACTTACCTGTACTGATTGTAGATGCGGATGGCTCTGCGACTAAGCCAGTGCTAGCTCCGAAAATAACATCTTTAGATCAATTAAAAGGTCATAGTCTGATGATTCATGAAGGGTCTGATAATTATTCCGATGATCCTGAAGCTCTAGGTGGTGGCGGTAATAGAATGTGGTGTGGTGTTATTGCCGATTAATTCCAATCCTAATACATTTTATCCCTTTAGCTTTTTGTCCTTTAGATGGTATAATTTGCATCAAATAGCGTCGTTACTAAGATTTGAAGCTACTGGTAGCTCCTAGACCTTGTTGCCTAGCTCTTCAACGCAACTTATATCACTCAACATATATTTTGTGCGTAATATCAGTAATTTATATATAATTTTTCATATCTTCTGACAAATTATTTCGTTATAATAAATTGTATCAACGAATTTAAAAATAATTAACCCATGAAAATTAAACTATCTTTAGCTATGGTGATATCGTTGCCAGTATATGCTTTTGCTGCAAATACTACAGTTGAAAATGATATCTCAGCTACAGAAATCTTAAGTAGTGTCCATGACAGAAATCCACAATTTGAAGTTATAACTCCAGGTAATGATGCTGCTAATCAAACAGCTATCAATAAAATATATTCAGCTCAATACAAAAATGAATTTGGCGATGAAAGGTATGCTTTGATGTTTATGCCGGGCGATTATAACCTTGATGTAAAAGTAGGATATAGTACACAAGTACTAGGCCTTGGTCAATCACCTGATGATACACATATTATAGGTGCAGTACGCACGCAAGATGCAGTTCCTCATGGTGATCCAAGTGCAGGACCTGGTGCATTGGATAACTTTTGGCGAAGTGTTGAGAATGTCGCGATCACACCTACCTTAGGATCTGTGGAATACAGTGATGTACCAAAAGATCAACTTGTATGGGCAGTATCTCAAGCGGCTCCAATGAGAAGAGTGCATATAGTTGATGGAAGTTTGAGATTCTTTGATAAAGGCTGGGCAAGTGGTGGTTTCCTTGCAAATAGTTATATAGATAAAGATGTGATTACTGGAAGCCAGCAACAATGGTTCGCTATGAAAAATAAGTATGACGGTAGCTGGGGAGCTGGTAATTGGAATATGGTATTTGTAGCCAATGAAGGTCAACAACCACAAGCTTCAACTGCTGACAATCCAAGTCCTGCTGATAATCATTGGGATAATTGGCCATATACTATGGTAAATCAAACAGCTCAAAAGACGCGTACAAAACCATATCTAGCAGTTAAAAATGACAAGGTTGGAGCAATTATACCTAATTTACTTGCTGCAAATAGTACAGCTCCAGATTGGTTAAATTCGTTGAATGTTGGTCAATTTGTTGAGATAGGTCAACAAAACTTTATCACACCATCAGACAATGATGCTGAGAATATTCAAAAAGCTTTAGATACTGTAACTAGTACGGATGGTTGGCATATAGTCGTACTTACACCAGGTGTTTATAAGCTGGATAAAGCTCTTAAAATAACTAAGGATAAAACTCTAGTCTTGGGCTTGGGTATGCCAATTTTGAAAGCAAAAGCCACGAATGCTCTTATAGATACAAGCTCTGCTAAAGATACTATCATGGCAGGCTTTGTGATAGCAGGTAGTGCAACTTCAAAAGACCAAACTCTTGTAACTATAGGTGATGGAGAGAGTACAAACTCAACTGAAAATCCAAATATGCTTTTTGATATATTTTGCCGAGTAGGTGGAGCTACCGATGTGGAGAAAGCCAAAACTTGTATGCAAATCAATGATAGTGATGTGATTGGTAGCAACTTATGGCTATGGAGAGCAGATCATGGTAGTAATGTTGGTTGGGATAAAAATACAGTAGATCATGGGCTTATAGTCAATGGCGATAATGTCAGTATGTATGGTTTATTTGTAGAGCATTTTCAGAAAACTCAGACTATATGGAATGGTAAAAATGGTAGTGTAGATTTTTATCAATCAGAATTGCCGTATGATCCGCCGTCACAAGATGATTGGTCATTTGGTACTCAAAAAGGATATTCATCATTGCTAATATCTGAAGATGCTAGTGGTTTTAAAGGTAGAGGTCTTGGGGTATATGCTGCGTTTATCAATACTCATAAATATGCGTATCTTGATAATGCGATATTAGATGAAGCTAAAGGTACTGATTTAAAGCACATGATTACAGTTTATCTAAATGGTAATGCTGATGCGTGGAGTGGTATAAATAGCATTGTAAATGGTATTGGTGCACAGGTTCAGGGTATTGGTGGCGAAAGTCCAAATAGACATAGTGCTATCAATACAAATATTCCGAATAAATAAGTGATACCAATCCTAATAAAAAATTATTCTTTCTCTTTATATTAAATTTCTGCGTTTAACATCAGATAGTATTTGAGAAGTTATTTTATATGTGTTGCTAGAAAATTCACAAACTGCTAAATGCTAGCTTGTAATCAGGTCGCATCTCTAGTAGTATATCTAATGCTAACTTGGTCCCTACGCAATGATAGGTTGCCAACCCCGCCAGATCCGGAAGGAAGCAACGGTAACAATTGATGCATGTGCCGTAGAAAGGCTGAGTTAGCACTCAACATTAAGTCAGTGTTGGTTTAAATATTTCCATCTATAATTTAAATAAAAAGCTTTGTTTGATATGCATTATTGATTTATAATGTATTTTTACCTTTTTTAGATTAATTATTTTTTATGTATAAGTTTGATAACCTCCAGAGAACTATTGATCGTGATGTTTCAACAGGATTTTCTAGCATCGCAGTTAGTATTTTGTATAAAGAAGATATAGTTTGTGAAATAGTATGTGGCGATGCTCATAGGTATGATAGTCACGGTAAGACGCTTGTAAACCCTCAAGCTCTAACAAGAGATATGCTTTTTGATGTGGCATCTTTGACCAAGATCTTTGCAACTACTTATGCAACTATGTATTTATATGAAAGAAATCTAATAGATATAGATGCGTGCATAACTGAGTATATTCCACATTTTAGATTTGTTGGAACAGACTATATTCCCACTATAAGAGATTTACTTACGCATTCTACAGGGCTAGCTCCAGTTTTTGATTTTTATAATCAACATATTGTAGGTAAGCTTTTTAGCCAAGATAGAGATACTACGATAAAGTATCTTTTAACAGAAATGAAACTTTTAGAGTCTCCTAAGACATATTGCATTTATTCAGATATAGGTATGAAAATACTTGGCTGCGTGGTTGAGGCAATTACTAGTGAAAGATTGGATGTATTTGTAGAGAATAATATTTACTCAAAAATGAATCTCAAAAATACTTGTTTTAATCCGCTAGAAAAAGGTTTTGATCCAGAACAGATAGTTGCGACTCAAATTGATGGACATAGTAATTGTGGAAGAACAAACTTTGCTAACATCAAAACTCATACGCTACGCGGAGAAGTCCATGATGAGAAAGCATTATACTCTATGGCAGGAGTTGCTGGTCATGCAGGACTTTTTGCTGATTTAGATGATGCTACAAAACTTGCAGGGCTACTTACTACAGACAATGAATTTTTTTCTAAAAAAACGCTAGAGGTGTTTTGTAATCAGTGTGAGATTGATAAAACATTTGCATTAGGATTTTGGACTGCAAATGGTCGTAGAAATAGGCATTTGTTTGGTGAAAAATGTAGTAATCAAACGATTGGTCATACTGGTTTTACAGGACAGTGTTTGATATCTGATCCTATTAATCAGCTTACCATTATGATTATGACAAATAGCGTGCATTCACCTATTGGCTATCCTAGAGTTTTTGAAGGCAAGAGCTTTAGATCAGGAAGATACGCCGAACTAATTGACACAATATATACAGAACTAAATATAGGTAATAAATAATGAAAATAAATATGGATTTTAGATACAGTTTTAAGTTTATACTTTTTGTATATATATTATCAGCCCTTGTTGGAGGGTATGCTTTGGCTATAGTTGGTGGCATAAGTGGCGATATAGCTCATCGTTTCGATCTCAATAAGGAGCAGCTTGGGGTCTTGTTGGGCTTAGTTTTTTTAGGTGGCGTATTTGCTAAGGCTGTGTGGCTGGCTGCAGATTATATAGGTCGTAAAGCTATGATTGTATCTTTTGTGGTGATGTATATAATCGCTACATATATATTTGTCGAAGCTCAGACATACAATGTGTTGGTTTTTGCTAGATTAATGCAGGGTGGAGCTATACTGCTATGTACTTATGCTTTTCCTGTATACATGACAGAGATAGCCCCGCCTGAATTAAGAGGTCGATATGTTACTATTTTCCAACTTGTTTGGACTGCAGGAATGTGTGCGTCGGGAATTATGATCTTTGCTTTTTATGAGACATTCGTTTGGAATCAGTACTTATATGTGACTATATTTGTAGCGGTAGTTTTAGCTTGTTTGTCTTGTTTTTTGCCATCTAGTCCTACATGGCTGATGCTTAAAAAACGAGTGCATGATGCTTATGAAGTTATACAAAAAACTCAGCCTAACTTAACAGATGAAGAAATCAAAAAGCATATAGATGATATACGAGTTAGTCTAAGAGATCATAAGCCGAGAAGTTTTTTACAGAAATTATTTATAGGTAAAGACATTTTCCCTGTGATGCTGGTTACTTTATTGCTGATTTTAAATCAGTTGACGGGTATTAATTTTATACTTTTTTCATCAGGAATGATCATCGCTCCGTTGACTACTAGCTTGTCAGTCATTCATGCGATAAACTTTTTGCTACTTGGTGTGAATTTCGGAGCTACGATTATTACAATGTTTTTCATTGATAAGTGGGGTAGAAAAGAAGTTTTATTCTTGGGGTTGAAAATAGCTTTGGTAAGTATGTTTGGCTTGATTGTGGTGTATAGCCTTCCGATAATGCAATATAACTATATAGTAGTGATTGGTTTACTAATAACTTGTATCGCAGGGCTAGCATTTGGTCCTTGTGGGGTTATTATCACCTTGATAAATGAGTTGCTACCAAATAGGGTAAGAATAACAGGGATATTTATGGCAGGCATGGTTTCTATGCTATTTTCATTTTATTTTGTGGGATATTTCTTACGAGTAGGAGAGTACTATAACTATAGCTTGATGTTTGGAATACTTTTTGTAAGCTCAAGTATATATTACTGGGTAGTGAAAAGACTTATCCCAGAAACAGCGGGTAAGACTCTTGAGGAAATTGAAGCTGAAATATAGTTGTTTTAATATTTATTTGTATAGAGAGGTTTTAGTATGAAGTTGAATATGGATTTTAGATACAATTTTAAGTTTATACTATTGGTTTATATAGTTTCGGCTGTTATCGGAGGTTATGCTCTTGCGATAGTTGGTGGTATAAGTGGAGGTATTGGGCATCACTTTAATTTAGATACTCATCAGATGTCGGTCTTACTTGGCTTGGTGTTTTTAGGTGGAGTATTTGCAAAGCTAGTTTGGTTAGCTGCAGATTATATCGGTCGTAAAGCGATGATTATGATTTCTGTGGTAATGTATATGGTAGCTACTTATATCTTTGTTGAGGCTCAAACTTACAATACCTTGATTTTTGCAAGGCTTATGCAGGGTGGAGCAATACTTCTATGTACTTATGCTTTTCCTGTATATATGACAGAGATTGCACCTCCTGAGAAAAGAGGTAGATATGTCGCTATCTTCCAGTTGATGTGGACTGGTGGTATGTGTCTGTCTGGTACTGTGGTATTTTCATTTTATGAAACATTTGTTTGGAATCAATACCTATATGTGACTATATTTATGGCATTGCTTCTAGCTTGTTTATCTTGCCTGCTGCCTGCTAGCCCAACTTGGCTTATACTCAAAAGGCGAGTGCATGATGCTTATACAGTCATCCAAAAAACGCAACCAAACTTAACAGATGCAGAGATAAAAAAACACATCGATGATATCCGAGTTAGTCTGAGAGACCATAAGCCTAGAAGCTTTATTCAGAAGATGCTTATTGGTAAAGATATATTTCCAGTAATGCTAGTTACTTTAGTGCTTATTTTAAATCAATTAACAGGTATTAATTTTATAGTCTTTTCATCGGGGTTGATAATTGCACCATTGACTAATAGCTTACCAGTCATCCATGGGACAAACTTTTTGCTATTAATTGTGAATTTTGGTGCGACTATAACCACTATGTTTTATATTGATAAATGGGGTCGTAAAAAAGTTGTGTTTTTAGGGCTTAAAATAGCTTTAATCAGTATGTTAGGTTTGGTTATAGTATATAGTTTACCTATAACTGACTATAGTTATATTGTAGTGATTGGTTTACTGACTACATGTGTTGCAGGGTTAGCATTTGGGCCGTCAGGAGTTTTAATTACTTTTATGAATGAATTGCTGCCAAATAGAGTTAGAATAGTCGGTATATTTATGGCAGGCATGGTTGCTATGCTATTTTCATTTTATTTTGTGGGATATTTCTTACGAGTAGGAGAGTACTATAACTATAGCTTGATGTTTGGAATACTTTTTGTAAGCTCAAGTATATATTATTGGGTAGTGAAAAAACTTATCCCAGAAACAGCAGGTAAAACTCTTGAGGAAATTGAGCATGAGTTTGATTAGTCTGTAAGTTGCATTTTAATCCAGCTGTACCAATCTCAAAACAAGTGAATACTTTCTCCCATTACATTTTATACCTATTTTAACTCTTTGATACTTGCTAATAGCTATTGTTATTATCTGTATTAGGATTGGTGTAACTTCTTTTAGCTAAATATTCAAGTAAAAAAATTGAAGAAATTTTCTAAATAATTTGAAAAGCATAATAGCAATTGTTAGGACATTTATGTGTCGAAAAGAAAAGGAGTACAAAGATGAATAAAAAAATAGTCGAAGGTAAATGGGAGCAGTTCAAAGCAAAAGTCAAAAGTAAGGAAAGAAGTATGAAAAAAGCATTTAAATCATTAATAATTTTAACAGGAGCTATCACATCACTATATGCTGTAGATTTCACTCACAGTGATGTTATAAAAATGAATGGTAAGTGCGGTCAAAATGTTTCTGAACACAGAGATGAAGCAACAGTAGAGTTTAAAAATATGGACAGTTCTTTTACTGTTGAGTTACCTAATGATGATATACTTTGCGAGGATGATGTAGCTTCTGGGAAATTTAATTTTTCAAAACAGTTAGATATGAGTTATACAATTAATAATCAATCAGGTAATCAGGTTAAGATCAGGATAGTTAGTGCTGAAAGTCCAGGAGGTGACTATCAAGGCAGTAAGATTATGCTAGGAGGTGAAGAGGTCGATAATAAAATTCTTGAGATACCAGCACATGAGTCTCGTACTTTTAATTATATGTTCCATTCTAAGCATCACACTATGCCTAGTATGCTCACTCGTACTTGTACTACGACGGCAGTTCAAGTACCTCAATATAATGTTGAAATTCAATATCCGGCAGGCATTAAACCATTCTCGGCAGATACAATCATTCCATGGATTAAAACAAATACAGGTAGTTCATGTGCTTATAGAGGATTGCAAAAGGTGAATGCAGAGTTCGCAAATTTTACAGGTGAATACAAAAAAGAAAATAAAGTAAATCCGAATTGCAGTGTGGATATAAAGTTAGTACAAAATTCGGGTAAGACAAGTACTTTGTTAATCTCAAAGTCAGCAAAGTCAGGGCAACTTTGTAATATTCACCCTGAATAATCTTCCAAATCATAATATCTGGTGCACCCAGGGCGATTCGAACGCCCGACCTTTGCCTTCGGAGGGCAAAACTCTATCCAGCTGAGCTATGGGTGCTTTGGATATAGTAGTTTATCAAAAAAATCATCTAAAATATAAATTCTGCTTGAAAAATCTTCTTTTAGCTCAATATATAGACCTGTAAGTTCATAAGATTCAGATAGATTTTATGATTACAAATATATCTATAATATCTACAATGCAACCAAACAATAAACAAAGGAGTAAATAGTTATGAATATTCGTCCATTACAAGATAGAGTGCTAGTCCGTCGTGCAAAAGAGGAGACTAAATCAGCTGGTGGTATTATCCTGACTGGTAGTGCTCAAGAAAAACCAAGCCAAGGCGAGATAGTTGCAGTTGGTAACGGTAAGAAATTAGACAATGGTTCTACACAGCCTATGGATGTAAAAGCCGGTGATAAGGTACTATTTGGTAAGTTTGCCGGTAGTGAAGTAAAAGTTGGTGATGAAGATCTTTTGATGATGACAGAGAGCGACATCATGGGAATTATTGGGTAACATCAGTTAATAAATAATTGAACTACTAAAATGTATTTCAACCGCACTTCAACTTCGCTCAGTGATCTGGTTGAAATGGTAAGATAGCCACACCCCGCCGACAAGTCGGCACCCCTCTCAAGAGGGGAATTACAGTAATTTTATAGGAGAATAACAAAATGGCAGCAAAACAAGTATTGTTTTCAGATGAAGCACGCGCAAAGATGCTTGACGGCGTAAATACACTAGCAAACGCAGTAAAAGTAACACTAGGCCCTAAAGGTCGTAATGTGGTACTAGATAAAGCTTATGGGGCTCCAACTATCACTAAAGATGGTGTGTCTGTAGCAAAAGAAATCGAGCTTGAAGACAAGTTTGAAAACATGGGTGCTCAAATCGTAAAAGAAGTAGCATCAAAAACTGCAGATGTAGCAGGAGATGGTACTACTACAGCTACTGTACTTGCTCAAGCATTACTTACTGATGGCTTAAAAGCTGTTGCTGCAGGTATGAATCCGATGGATCTAAAACGCGGCATCGACAAAGCAGCTATCAAGTTAGTAGAAGAGCTTAAAGTTCTTTCTAAGCCTTGTTCTGATGCTAAATCTATCGAGCAAGTAGCGACTATCTCTGCTAACTCAGATAGCTCAGTTGGTAAAATTATTGCAGAAGCTATGGCAAGAGTTGGTAAAGAGGGTGTAATCACTGTTGAAGAAGGCAAGGGCTTTGAAGATGAGCTTGATGTGGTTGAGGGTATGCAGTTTGATCGTGGATATTTATCTCCATACTTCGCTACAAACCAAGAGAATATGACTACAAATTTAGAAAGCCCGTACATAATGCTTGTAGATAAAAAAATCACTAATATTCGTGAGCTATTGCCAGTATTAGAAGGTGTATCTAAGTCTGGTAAGGCACTGCTTGTGATTGCTGAAGACATAGAAAGTGAAGCTCTAGCTACTCTAGTTGTAAACAATATGCGTGGTGTAGTAAAAGTATGTGCTGTAAAAGCTCCAGGCTTTGGTGATCGTCGTAAAGCTATGCTTGAAGATATCGCAATTCTAACCGGTGCAACACTTATCTCTGAAGAGCTAGGTATGAAGCTTGAAGAAGCAACTATGGAAAGTCTAGGTACTGCAAATCGTGTACAAGTGACTAAAGATGATACTACTATCATCGATGGTGCTGGTGATAAAGCAGCGATTGCAAATAGAGTTAAGCAACTAAAAGCAAATGTTGAAGATGTAACATCTGACTATGATCGTGAAAAGCTACAAGAAAGACTTGCTAAGCTTTCTGGTGGTGTAGCGGTAATCAAAGTTGGTGCTATTACAGAAGCTGAGATGAAAGAGAAAAAAGATCGTGTAGATGATGCTCTTAATGCAACTCGTGCAGCTGTAGAAGAGGGAATTGTTGCTGGTGGTGGCGTAGCTTTCATTAGAGCTCAAAAAGCACTAGATGGTTTTGTTGGCGATAATGAAGATCAAAACCATGGTATAGCATTGCTAAAAAGAGCAATCGAAGCACCACTTAGACAGATCGTACAAAATGCTGGTGGTGAGCCATCTGTAGTAGTAAACGAAGTAAAGGCTAAATCTGGCAACTTCGGCTATAATGCTGCGAATGACACTTATGGCGATATGGTTGAAATGGGTATCCTAGATCCTACTAAAGTTACTCGTTCTGCATTACAGCACGCTGCATCTATTGCGGGTCTTATGATCACAACTGAAGCTATGGTTGCTGAGATCAAAGAAGATGCCCCTGCTATGCCTATGGGCGGCGGTATGGGTGGAATGGGCGGTATGATGTAGTACCACTACCAACAAAAACCAATACTCTTTTACTTTACATTTCACATCTATTTGATGATAAATGTACCTGTTTTTATTGAGGTGTATAGCTATATTTTTAAGTTATTCTCAAAATACCTCTTATTATTCTATAAATTTTTGCTTATAATATTCTTTTTACTTAAAGATAAGAAAAATAGTTATGAGTGATACTTCTACTGATAATAAAATCATTGGCACTAAAGATATTGTTTTGCTGAATATGTCAGCTAACTTTGGAATTAGGTGGCTAGCTATCGCTGCTAGTCTTGGTGCTTCAGCAATATTTTTTTGGATTGTTGGAGCATTTATGTTCTTTATACCTTTAACAATAATTGCTGTTTATCTGTCACAGAAGTATCCTGAAGAGGGTGGGGCTTATGCTTGGACAAACAGAGCTTTAGGTGAAAGGTCAGCATTTATGGTTGCTTGGTTTTATTGGGTTAATAACCTCTTTTATTTTCCGACAATTTTGATTTTCTTAGTTGCGAATTTTTCTTATTTTATCGGTAAACCTCAGATAATGAATGACAAGATAGTCGTTACAGCTATTGTACTCATCGTTTTTTGGGCGATAGTGGTTCTTAGTTTCTTGGGTCTTAAAGCTAATAAATATATAGGTTCAGTAGGTGGGATACTTGGTTCTATTTTGCCCGCGGTGTTGATTATAGTACTTGGAATAGGGGCATTTCTTATAACAGGAGAAAGTGCTACTAGTTATAATTTGTCTAGTATCGTACCGCAAGAAAGCTTGCTAAGTAATCTATCAACACTTACTATCATTATGTTTGCAATGTCTGGTATAGAAATTGTACCAACTTTTGCAAATTCAGTAAAAGGTGGTGGTAAAACTCTGTATAAAGGTTTAATTATATCGGCAGTGTTATTGGCATTATTCTATATATTGGGAACCGTAGCTATAAACATAGTTATTCCATCGGATCATATAAGTCAGACTTCTGGCTTGATTGAGGCATTTAGTTTACTTGGGAATAAATTAGGAGTAAGTTGGTTGGCTCATGTGGTAGCTTTTTTACTTACATTTGCTGAGCTTGCAGCAGTAAGCTTATGGCTATTGGCTCCTATAGTAATGTTTTTTAAGTGTACACCGAAAGGTGTTTTGCCGAACTGGTTACATAAAACTAACAAGCATGATGCTCCCGTCAATGCTTTGTTATTTATGGGACTTCTTGTAAGTTTGATTATCTTAGCTACAAACTTGCTACCATCTGTAGACGCTATGTATCAAATTATGATACTGATGACTACGATTTTATACTTTATACCTTATCTATATATAGTTGTGGCTTATTTGAAACTAGCAGATGGTTGGTTTAAATACATCATAGCAACCGCTGTGCTGGTATCTTTAGCACTAGGTATATTGTTTAGTTTTCAACCACCTAGTGATATTGTTACCACTAGAGAGCTTATTGTGTATGAGCTAGAGTTGATTTTAGGGCCGGCGGCTTTTATTGCTGTTGGCTGGTTACTTTATAAATTTAGAAGGTAAATTACAATGAAAAGAAATACATTGAAATTATTTTTATCGATGGGCTTATGTTCATTTACATTAGTGAATGCTCAAAATTCACAGAAAGATATTGCAGATATTCCATTACTCAAAGGAGCTAGTGAAATTATAGATGCAGATGTTGCTAATGGTTTTGCTGGTGCTGTAGTTGCGGTTATTGACAAAAACGGCATAGTAGCTGAAAAAGCGTATGGTTATCAAGATAGTTTTAAGTCTAACTGCATAACAAATGATGATTACTCAATACCTAAAAGCTGTTATTTAGCTACTAAAAATAGAAAACCTTTGCAAGTGGACACTATCTTTGATTTAGCATCTCTCACAAAAGTTTATTCTACAGTTATGTCATTGATGCATTTATCATACATTGGAAAATTAGATATAAATAAACCAGTCGCTTTTTACATAAAAGACTATCCATACACAGACATAACAGTTAAACAAGTAGCCGAGCATACAGCAGGCTTTGCACCTGAAGTTAATTTTTATAATAAAAAAGCAGTGATGACAAATGATAAAACAGTTGCTGAAAATGGTTTTTATTCGCAAGATAGAGCTACAACTATAGATTTATTGACTGGTTTAGACAAAAGTGGCAATAATCCTAACCATCTAATTGCTCCTAGAATATATACACCTGGGACTAAAAATATTTATAGTGATACGGATTTTATGTTGCTGGGAGTGATTGTTGAAAATATAGTCGGTATGCCACAAAATGAGTATGTAGAAAACACAATTTATAAACCTTTGGGTATAAGCCTCAAATATCATCCTAAATCCGAAGAAATATCGCTAGATAATATAGTTCAAACAGCGATTGGTAATTGGTCTGTAAATGAGCTGGATAAAAAATCACCTTATGACAATATGCGTGTTAATCCTATACAAGGCTACTCTCATGATGAAAATCTTTTCTATAGTATGGGTGGAGTATCTGGTCATGCGGGTCTTTTTGGTAATGTAGAAGATTTGGGAGTACTTATACAGTTACTTCTAAACAATGGTACGCTCAATGGAATTACGCTATTTGATAAAGCGACTTTAGATCGCTATACTGCCCCAGAAGGCGATAATGAAACTTATGCAACAGGTTGGCGTAGAGCTGGATCAAAAGGCACTATGGCTTGGCTGATGGGTGAATTTGCTAGTTCAAATACCTTTGGACATACTGGCTTTACAGGTATGGATACAGTTATTGATCCGGATAATAATTACGGTATAGTTTTATTGACTAATAAGTTACAAAGCCAACAACTTGCAAAAGGGAGCTTTGCATCAGATAAATATGTGACACCAAACTACAAAGCTGTGATTACGGCAGTTCAAAAGGCTATATTATCAACTGATGTTACGCACAAAACATAAGTTTGAGCAGAAAGATAAAGCGTTAGATATAAGGCTGGTTTTTTATTAGCATAGTTCTAGCTATGGTAGTAAAATTCTAACGCAGTCAGATAATATTTTAACTTTTTGTCCTTTGGATGATATGATTTGCATCAAATAGCGTCGTTAACAAGATTTGAAGCTACTAGTAGCTCCTGTATCTTTCTATCTAGTACTTCAGTTCAATTTATACCATACAATCTTGTATTGGGATTGGTATTATATTTGTTATAATTATTTCATACATAATATTTTACTTACAAGATATGATTATAGATTCACATTGTCACCTTAACTATCTAAAACTTGAAGATACTTCATTAGAGCAAATCGTAGCAAATGCTAAAAGTGTAGGGGTTGATAAAATCGCATCGATAGCAGTCGCTTGGCATGAGATTGATGAAATTCAAATGATAGCTGAAAAATTTGAAGATGTATATTTTTCTGTAGGGGTACACCCTAGTGAGCTAGATAGTCATCAGCCAACTGTAGAAGAGCTTATTGCTAGATCTAGTCATGCTAAGTGTGTAGCTATAGGTGAGACAGGGCTAGACTATCACTACAATGGTGAAGAGACTAGAAAAGCTCAAATAGATAAGTTTGTAAATCATATGCAAGCTGCAAATGAAGTCAAAAAGCCGGTTATAATCCATACAAGAGCTGCAAAAGATGATACTCTGAATATCCTTAAATCTGAAAATGTAGAAAAGTGTGGGGGCATACTTCATTGCTTTACAGAAGACTATGATATGGCTAAAAAAGCTATAGATATGGGTATGTATATCTCATTTTCTGGTATTTTGACTTTTAAAAATGCTCAAGATATTCAAGAAACTGCAAAAAAACTACCTTTAGATAGAATTCTTATAGAAACAGATGCACCTTATCTAACGCCTGTACCACTTAGAGGGCGACCAAATTATCCAGAATATGTAAAGTTCGTTGCACAATTTTTGGCAGATCTGCGAGGTGTTAGCTATGATGATATAGCGAGGCAGACATATAAGAATACTTGTGATGTCTTTAAGTTCTAAATTTAAACTACTACATGTTTAGTATCAGTAGTTTTTGCTATGGGAGGTTGTCATATAGTGACCAATCATTCACATAAAGAAGTATCTAAGGAAAATATATTTCATGTCGAACCAAAGAGTTCTAGTGAAGAAATTTTTAAAGAGCTATATGCTAACAAAAATGCTACCGTTGAAAAAATTCTTTCTTATGGTCAAACTACACCAGTAGATACTCCATATATACAGGCTCACGATGAGTGGGTGCTAATCATTGATGGCAATGCTAAATTAAAACTAGAAAATAAAGAGATATCTTTACAAAAAGGCGAGAGTTTACTTATACCTGCAAATACTAAGCATTGGGTAACCTACACTCACAATCCAACTATTTGGCTGGCAATACATATAAAGGACTAGTTTCATGCACGATTTTTTTGCCAATCATTTTTATTTTCTATGTGCTTTTATAGTTGCGATGGGATTTCTCGCGAGTTTTATAGATGCAATAGCTGGCGGTGGGGGGCTTATTAGTCTACCTGCTCTGAGTATGACAGGCTTGCCGATTACATTTGTACTAGGGACTAATAAACTTCAAGCAAGTATAGGCACAGCGGTAGCGGTATTTAAGTACTACAAAAGTGGACTTATAGATTTTAGGACCGTGTTTCGAGGGTTGGTCGCAGGATTTGTCGGAGCGTGTTGTGGCTCATTGCTTGTGCTTGTGATAGATAGTGGGTTTATGAATTTTGTAGTGCCGATACTTCTGGTATTTGTATTTGTGTTTAGCATTTTTAATAAAAATCTAGGTGTTGAAGTTGGTAAAAAAAGAATGTCTGAGCCTGCATTTTTTAGCATATTTGGTTTTTTATTAGGAGCATATGATGGCTTCTTTGGACCAGGAACTGGCAACTTTTGGGTAATTTCGATAGTCTACTTTCTTGGCTACACATTCTTACAAGCATCGGGCTATGCAAAAGTTCTTAACCTAAAAAGTAATTTATTTTCACTGATGGTATTTGCTTTAGCAGGGCATGTAAATATCCTTTATGGTTTGATAATGGCGATAGGAAGTTTCTTTGGTGGAATGATAGGTTCAAAGTTGGTCATACTCAAAGGTTCAAAACTTGTTCGTCCGATATTTATTTGTGTGGTTGGGATAACTATAATGATGTTTATAATCTCTAAAATTAGTTAAAAAATAATCATACTAAAATGGTATAATCTACTAAATTTTATAGATGTAGTATTTAAATGGAAAAAGCACTAGAAATAAAAAACTTAGTCAAAACCTACAAGGGTGGCTATACAGCTGTTTCAGATATTAGTTTTGATGTGAATAAGGGTGATTTTTTTGCTCTATTAGGACCAAATGGGGCTGGTAAGTCGACTACTTTGGGTATGGTATCGTCTTTGGTCAATAAGACTTCTGGTCAAATTAAAATCTTTGGTCATGATATAGAGACAGACTACGCAAATGCTAAGAAGAGCCTAGGTGTAATGTCGCAAGAGATTAATCTCAATATATTTGAAACACCCCTTAATATCCTTATAACCCAAGCTGGATTTTTTGGCGTATCTAAAAAAGAAGCTAAGCCTTATGCAGAAGAGCTACTAAAAAAAGTAGAGCTTTATGATAAAAAAGATACTCAAGTAAGATTTCTCTCTGGCGGTATGAAAAGAAGGCTTATGGTTATAAGAGCTTTGATTCATAAGCCTAAATTGCTGATACTTGATGAGCCTACCGCTGGTGTAGATGTGGAGCTTAGAAACTCACTTTGGGAAATGATTTCTCAATTTCATAAAGATGGTTTAACAGTTATCTTGACTACGCATTATCTTGAGGAGGCTGAGTCAATGTGTAACCGCATAGCACTTATTCACAAGGGTAAGCTCCATGTAAATACAGATATGAAAAGCTTTTTAAAATCAGCAGATAAGCATACTTATGTGTTTGACCTAAAAGAAGACTGTAGTCAAGAGATCGTACTTTCATCTGGCACTACAAAATTAGTTGATGCTCACACTCTTGAAGTTGAGGTTAGTGGTGGCGTGGTTTTGAACGAAATCTTTTTGGAGCTTACATCAAAGTATGGCTTAGAAGTAATAGATGTAAGAAGTAAAGCAGCAAAGCTTGAGCAGTTGTTTATAGATGTTGCAAGAAATAAATAGGTAAAAAGTTATGAGTATAAAAGATTGTTGGATAATGTATGTGACTATATTTGGTCGCGAAAGTAACAGAATATTTAGAATATGGGGGCAGACACTTTTACCATCAGTTATTACAATAGTATTGTACTTTTTGATATTTGGTAAAATAGTTGGCTCACGCATTGGTAACATGGGTGATGGCATAACTTATATGCAGTACATAACCCCAGGGCTCATAATCATGGCGGTTATTCAAAACTCGTATGGCAATGTTGTAAGCTCATTCTTTGGGTTGCGTTTTAGCAAGGCTATTGAAGAGCTTTTAGTATCACCTGTAAACAATCACATCATAGTACTTGGCTATATTTCGGGTGGGATATTTAGAGGTTTTATGGTTGGAGTACTTGTAAGTATTGCAGCATTTATCCTCGGTGGTTTTGCGAACTTACACAACCCATTCTTAGTTTTTGCAGGATTTATATTTTGTGGAGCATTGTTTTCATTAGGTGGACTTTTGAATGCTATTTTTTCACAGAAGTTTGACGATACAACTATCTTCCCGACATTTGTACTTACACCTCTTATATACCTTGGTGGAGTGTTTTATAATGTAAATAAACTTGATGGCTTTTGGCATCTTATCTCCATGTGTAATCCGTTATTTTATATCGTAGATTTTGTGAGATTTGGCTTTATTGGTGTATCTACTGTAAATCCATATATGTCTTTTGGAGCAATAGTAGCTTTCACAGGTCTACTCTATATACTAGTGTGGTATCTGCTAAGTAGAGGAATTAGGCTGAAGCCTTAGTTTCAATATTGTATCAATCTCAATCCCGATACAAAATAATGCCAATCCCAATACAAATTACCATATTTATCTCGAAGGAGTTTATGCCTAATTTAATTTTTTGATATGCAGATAATAGCAGTAGCTATTGGCAAATATCAAAGAGTTAAAGAAAGTGTGAAATACAAAGAGAGTATGTGTGAATTTGTATTGGGATTGGTATAAGACATTCTTATTTGACATTTCATACCTCTTTTAACTCTTTTGCAATAATATTTAGCAATTTTTACTAACATCTAAAATCCTTGTTTTTAAAGGGTTTTAGAAAAAGTTGTTCGTAAACTTTTCTAGCTAAAACCATATATATTGATGGCACATGACTTTTCTCTCGGGAACTACTGAAAAATATTTACAAATCATGTTTAAAATGGTAATTTATGCGTCATTGAAAACAGTTTTATATACCAAATTTTTATTCAGAGGATTTATGGTTTTAAGTGAATAAAGCACTTAGTTTTAACATTACAATCTAAGTGCAATAACCCCAGAACAGGAGATAATAAATGATTAATGATAATGCTATCCAAGATAGTGAACTTACACAAGTAGATGCATCTACAGGCACATGGTCTGAAAATAGCGAAGCTTGTGAAAACTTACAACATGACCATTTTATAGAAGAAGATGGAGTTAGGTTCGCAGGACATCATTTAATAGTAGATTTTTGGGGTGCATCTAATCTTGACTGTATTGTAACTATGGAAAAAGCTATGCGTGATGCTGTAGAGCAAGCTAAGGCTACTTTGCTGCATATTCATTTGCATCATTTTACTCCGAATGGCGGAGTTTCAGGTGTAGCAGTTTTGGCAGAATCTCATATAAGCGTACATACTTGGCCAGAATTTGGTTTTGCAGCCTTCGATGTGTTTATGTGTGGGGATTCTAAGCCAGCGAAAGCTATTGAAGTTTTAGAAAGTTATTTTAAGCCTGCCACAAATAAAGTAAAAGACTTGAAACGAGGTAATGTGGGTGGTGAGTTATGATAACAACTGTAAATAATAAGAAAGTATTTCATGAAGTGCTACATCATGGTTATCAACAAAGTATGCAAGTTGATGAAATACTTTTTGAGCATAAAACAGAGCATCAGTATTTAGTGATTTTTAAAAATCCTTTGTTTGGTAATGTGATGGCTTTAGATGGAATTGTGCAAACTACAGAAAAAGACGAGTTTGTTTATCACGAAATGCTTGTTCATGTGCCAGTATTAGCTCATGGTAATGTTAAGAATATCCTTATCATCGGTGGCGGTGATGGCGGTATGCTTAGAGAAGCACTTGCACATAAAAGTGTAGAATCTGTAACGCTAGTTGAGATTGATCGAGCTGTTATAGACATGTGTGAAGAGTATTTTCCTAGTCATTCTAAGGGGGCTTTTGATCATCCTAAGGCAAATATCATTATTCAAGATGGTTGTGAGTTTGTAAGAAACCCTCCTAAAAAGTATGATTTGATAATCTGTGATAGTACAGACCCTATAGGACCTGGTGAGGTTTTGTTTACTTCTACTTTCTATAAGGATTGTAAAGCAGCCTTAAATCAAGGTGGTATAATGCTTACTCAAAATGGTGTGATGTATTTTCAGCTAGATGAAATTAAGCAGACAGCAAACCGTTTTAAATCACTCTATAAAGATATTCATTTTTATAGAGCTGCGGTACCTACTTATGTGGGTGGTGATATGGCTTTTGGTTGGGGAACTGATGACGAATCACATAGGAATTGCGACCTACAGACTATAACAGAACGATTTAAACAAAGCGGTATAAAAACCAAATACTATAATCCGGCTATTCATATTAGTGCATTTGCAATGCCTCAGTATGTTATAGATGCTTTAAAATAACTTACCCTTCATAAGGAGGCTAAGAGATGCAACATTCTTCTTTTTCACCAAGTTTACCTAAGTATTTCAAATATAATAGTTTAGGTCAACTATGTATAAAACACGGCAATGATTTTGAAAAATCTACGCCAATTGCTAACTTGCTAACACAAGCAAAGTTTCAAGGATTAACATATCCTGCAGTGGTGCATTTTGAGCATATCTTAAAATCACAGCTAGATGAGCTATACGGTAGTTTCAAAACAGCAATTACTGAGAGTAATTATACCGGTAATTATAGCCTTGCATACCCTGTAAAAGTCAATCCCGACCACAAAATAGTTAAAGCTATGCGTAACTATCATGATGATAATGATCTTGAATTAGGATATGAAGTTGGCTCTAAGTCAGAATTGTTAGCAGTACTAAGTACTGCATCTAAAACTCAAAAAATTGTATGTAATGGTTTTAAAGATATTGGATTCTATAAGATAGCTCAGATAGCTGCAAAGATCGGCTATAAAGTAGTTATGGTTATAGAAAATATCAAAGAAATCTCAAATATTAAAGAGCTTATAGATGAAGGTGTAGTCATAAAGTTTGATATAGGTATAAGAACTAAGCCGTTTGATAACTGTTTGCATACGCAAAAATTTGGTTTAAGTCTATCTCAGATACTAGAGTGTACTAAATTTCTGCGAGATAATAATATACAAAACAAACTAATACTTCTTCATAGTCATATAGGTTCACAGCTTAAAAGTATGCAAAAAGTAGTGGCTAATATACAGAGATTATTGAAAATATTTTCAGAATTAAAAACTGATTTTGTAAATCTTTCAGCTATAGATTTTGGTGGTGGACTGGCTGTTAGTTATGACGAAGACGATCGTCCAAACTATGACTTTGCAGGTTATGCTACAATTATTGTAGAAAAGTGTAAGTATTATGCCGAAATGTACGGGTGTGATATGCCAGACATTATAACTGAGTCCGGAAGAGCTATTACTGCGGAGTCGGGGTTGTTGGTTACAAAACCTCTTATCAAAGAGTATGAGTCAGACAGCGAAAGTGAAATCTTGCATCAGCAATGGCTTGATGGAGAGTTTTCATTGGTCGAGTTAAACAAACATCTACCAGAAAACCAGAAGCTTACTCAACAAGCTTGGCTAAATTTTTCACTGTTTCAATCATTACCAGATCATTGGGGTTTAGGACAAAGCTTTCCTATATTACCACTTGAAAACTTTACTGCAGACATGAATTCTGAGGTGAAATTGTTCGATATATCTTGTGATGTAGACGGTGTCATTAAATCAAATACTAACTATATAGATATTGCTACCGATAATATTGAGTACATAGTGTTTATGTGTGTAGGTGCCTACCAAACTATGCTCAGTGCAAAACACAATATGTTAGGCAATACAAGTGTTGTTAATATCGGCTATACTGATCAAAAAGCACCTAGCATTGCAGTGATAGCGGCTGAGAATTATCATTCTTTGCTACAGCAGTATAGTTACAATTCACTGAAGTTGCAGTCGAATCTCAAGCGTCACTATTATTACCAACAAAATGAAATATGCACTAAAGAAGAAGATTTTCTTGACAATCTGTTTGTTGATAACCCATATATGAATCCTACTGAAGAAAATGGAGAAAAAAATCATGCAATTATGGCCGGCTGAATGGTGTAAGCATGATGCGACTTGGATGTTGTGGCCGGCTCGTATCGATATGTGGAATGATATTGACAAAGCTTATACCGTGTATGCAAATATAGCTAATGCTATAGCTAAGTATGAGCCATTGAAGATGATTGTCAATCCCAATCAGATTGATATTGCTCGCAAGTATCTTGATGAAAAAATTGAGCTTATATCTTGTGCAATAGATGATAGTTGGGCTAGAGATGTTATGCCTATTTTTTGTTTAAAAGATGGTAAGTTATTAGCCAATAATTATGATTTCAATTGTTGGGGCAACAAGTTTTCTCCGTATGATGCTGATAGACAAGTCAAGCATATTATAGCGGAGCAGAACGATTGGAGTTTACAAAAAATCGATATGGTACTAGAAGGTGGGGCAGTCCATTCAAATGGTGCAGGGGTATTGCTTACTACACAAGAATGCTTACTTAATCCTAATCGTAATCCTAACCTATCAGAATCAGAAATAGAGAATAAGCTTAAAGAAACTTTAATCGTTGATCGAGTTTTATGGTTGCCACATGGTGTTGCGGGTGATGTTGACACAGATGGACATATTGACAATATAGCTTGTTTTGTTGATGAAAAAACGATTGTGATTCAAAGCTGTGATGATAAAAATGATGAGAATTATGCTCGCCATAAAGCAAATATGGAATACTTAAATGAGTTTGCCAGTGACTTTGAAATTATAGAGATTCC
>Ga0307934_1000491_pt1 | contig 29422 bp, 16 predicted proteins | sample OrgLakmetageno90_FD_201838 | JGI IMG/M metagenome (GOLD analysis project Ga0307934, IMG submission 201838) | Saline water microbial communities from Organic Lake, Antarctica - #90 | ecosystem: Environmental > Aquatic > Non-marine Saline and Alkaline > Saline | place: Antarctica: Organic Lake...
AACGTGTTTCAGAAAGTATCTTTCAATCAACTACTTGGAGATTTTGCTAATGCAAGAGAGGAGGTTGGGTTTTCTAAACAATTGATTTTCAACGACCTTTAACTGGACGCTAGTGATTTTCTGTATTAAGCGCTGGATACAAAATTGGAAGATTCGCAACAGCGGATACACCTGACTCAAGTAGCTCTTGCTTGAGACTTTCACTACACAGATAGGATTGTTTTAGGTCATATCTCTCTGTCCTAGCTAATGGCATCCATTTCATGTAACTGCGCCTACGCCCTGTGATGACACTGATAAATTTTTGAAACACTGCTTTCAGGCCCGACCGCTTCGTCCACCAGTGAATCCATGGATCCATCCGCAAAGAAATGGGATCCAACCATTTGTTATGTAAGTCATAGACAATTGGAATGTTCAGTAATTGACAAATTATAGGCAAAGAAGCCGAAAGCCCTTTCATATTCCAGATATAAACAGCATCCGGCTTAAAGCGCCTCAACCGACGGTATAAAATACCCGTGTTCGCCTGTTCCCGCTTAAGAATCTGTTTAAATGATGCCGTGGTCGGATCTATCAATTCATCTTCTAAAATCAATTTTCTATAAATAGCGTCTTCCCCGGAAATCCCCATCGGTCTTGCTCGGAAATTGGAGGTCAAAACCTGAACTTTATGGCCCCTCTTCGATAGTTCAAATACGACTTGGCGACAGCGTTCGTCGTGACCGCTGCTACCAAGAGGTGGAAATAAGGATGTAATTACTAAAATATTCACAGAAGTAATAAGCGTTACTTAATTGTCACAGGTTTTAAAATCCAAAAGTGCAAATATCACAAAATTTACGGATCATTAACTCATGAAGTCAAGAATGCGGCTGGATTTCGCCTCCATACGCCTTACTAATGGTAGTGCACGCATTCCCTGTATTACTAAGTTGTAACTCATAGATTAAATGGCTCAAAAAAACGCGTGCACGTATCTTTAATTCAGCTATATTGAATCTATGACTGCTCAAATCGCAACTGACGCAAACCGGCACCACCCAGTTATCCAATTTTCAATTTATGCCGATAATAAAGTCGGTCGTCTCAACGAAATCGTCGGTTTACTATCGGTCCACGAGGTTCACATCATGGCACTCTCCATCCTCGATACAACCGATAGCTCGATTATCCGTATCATCGTTGATTATCCCGAGGAAGCCCAAAAGTTGCTTATTGAGCACCAATTTTCTTACGTGCAGTGCGAACTCATCGTCGTTGAATTGACAGACGAATCCGAGATCAAACTCGTCACTAGTGCCCTTGTTCAAGCCGAAATAAATATCCACTACGTTTACCCTTTCTTTTTTCGTCCAAACGGTAAGTCGGCTCTAGCCATCAGCCTGGAAGATAACGACCTGGCCACTGAAACCCTCTCAAGACATCAGTTGCGTGTGATCGGACAACAAGACATCGCCCGATAATCATTTACTGATAGTCGCGACGACCCTCTAAAGCACTGCGCAAGGTCACTGAATCCGCATAGGTAACGCCACCACCACTCGGGAGCCCAAATCCAATACGGCTCATCCGTATAGGTTGCTCGCCGACCAATTCTTCTTGTATGTAATGACAGGTCGCTTGCCCCTCAATATCGTTGGAAAGCGCCAAAACGAATTCTTCAATGACGCCACTTTCAATTCGGCGCTTCAGAGCCTCAAAATTCAAAGCCTCCGGCCCGACTCCATGGATCGGAGAAAGCTTACCGTGAAGCACGTGATACTGCCCCTTCCAAGCAGAAGAGCGCTCCAGCGCAATCAAATCGGGCACGTGTTCAACCACACAAACCTTAGATTTATCGCGCCGCTCATCTCCACAAATAGCACATAACGCAGCCTCGGCCATATTACCGCAGGCTTCACAACGCTGCACAGCTTCAGAAGCAAGTTTCAAGGCATCAACAAGCCCGACCATAGAGTCAGGTTTCTCCACCAGAAGATGCATCGCGACCCGCTCCGCCGACCGAAAGCCTAAGCCAGGCAAACGCTTCAACTCATTCAATAACTTATCAAAAGCTGGAGTCACAAGCTGGGACGCCTTACGCGATTAAAATCCAGGAAAACCACCCATACCTCCAGTCACTGCACCCATCGCTTCTTCGCTGGTTTCCTTGGCCTTCTCGGCCGCTTCTTGCACTGCAGCCAGCAAAGTCTCTTCCACAAATTCGGCATCCTCCTTCAGGAACTCAGGGTCAATTTTAATACCCTTAAACTCGCCTTGACCCGTAATTTGGATATTCACCGCACCGCCGCCGCTGGAAACTTCCAACACCTGCTCTGCGAGCTTCTCTTGCACAATCTGCATTTGCTTCTGCATCTTTTGCGCCTGTTTCATTAGTTTGCCGACTCCTGCCATAATTAGTTGCTCTCCTTAAGTAGTTTGGGGTTCAAATTTAAAAAGAAACAATCCACGCACCACCCATTGCGAGTCAAGCGGATAGCGTCAAAAGCTGTGATTGGAAATAACTAAATTACTTCCAACACGTTCCCCAGCAAGTGCACCCAAAATCAGTCGTGAAGTGAATCGATGAAACGATATCGCACCCTCACCTCCAGAAGTCCCGGTGCAACTGCAGAATCTCTGCCTCCAGCTCGGGCACAGGGCCAATCACCTCAATCGCTTTTTGCCCCGCTGCGACCAAATCCCGACAAGGCATATTCAGCGTCGGGTTCTCCTCATGGGCACCCGTCAATTCGAGTAACTTCTCTTCAGCCACTCCATAAATCACCCGGCCAATATTCGCCCAATACACCGTGCCCATACACATCGCACACGGCTCAAAATTCGTTACTAGCGAGCAACTCCACAAATAATCCGGATCAAACTTTTCAGCCGCCAGCCGCGCCAGTTCAGTCTCCGCATGCCGCACCGTGCTCACATTCCCCTGCTCCATCAGCACCGTCTCCCCATCCGGCCCCAATAACACCGCACCAAACGGGTGCTTGCCCTCCGCCAAAACCTTCGCCGCTACCGCATTCGATGCCCGTAGACCCTTTATAATCTGTTCTCTATCCATAAATTACATAAGCAAATAAAATGCCCTCTTCAGTTTAAATGACTCTGCTAAAAATCAATCGATCATCCCATGCCTAATCCCTAACTTTCGTAAGCTTTCTGCGTCGGCGTCTGCGCTGCCTCCAACAAGAAATCCGCGCCGCCACCTTCGTAAACCAACTCACCGCCCGCTGCACCGCCCACTGGACCCATTTCCACGACCCAATCCGCTAAACGAACCACATCTAGGTCATGTTCAATAATCAAAATCGTATTGCCCGCATCGCGTAATTTAAAGAGCAAGTCCATCAAGCGCTGCACATCCAACCAGTGCAGGCCCGTCGTTGGTTCATCCAATATATAAAGCGTTTCCCCCTGCTGCCGTTTACTCAACTCCAGTGATAGCTTGATCCGCTGCGCCTCTCCACCGGAAAGCGTTGTCGCTGGCTGCCCCAACTTCACATAACCAAGCCCCACATCGGCCAGCGTGCGCAATTTCTCCTCGATTCTCGGATGCTTCGAAAAAACCGATAAGGCCTGATCCACACTCATTTCAAGCACGTCCGCAATACTGTAGCCCTTAAACCGCACATCCAGCGTCTCGCGATTATACCGTTTTCCCTGACAGCTCGGACATTCCGTATACACATCGGCCATAAACTGCATATCCAGCTTGATCGCGCCATCTCCCTTACAGCGCTCACAACGACCACCCGACACATTAAAACTAAAACGGCTCGTCTTATACCCGCGCACCTTAGCCAGCGAACACTTCGCAAAAAGATCCCTCAACTGATCAAACAACTTCGTAAACGTCGCCGGGTTCGAGCGCGGACTCCGCCCGATTGGCGACTGATCCACCTGAATGACCGAAGAGAAATTATCCAGCCCCGAAATCCCCTTATGCTTCCCCGGTATCTGCTTCGCCCGATTCAGCTTAAACGCAGCCGCCTTCGCTAAAATGTCATTGATCAAGGTGCTCTTCCCCGAGCCGGACACACCGCAAACCACTGAAAGCAAGCCAACCGGAAAACGCACATCCACGTCCTTTAAGTTGTGCTCACTTGCCCCCTTGATCGTCAGCCACTCCCTCCTCGGGCGCAGCACATCCGCATATTTTTCGACCTTATGGCGGCCGCTCAGGAAAGGACCCGACCGGCTCCCCTTCGCCGTATACGAAGCCTTCGGAGTGCCTTCAAAAATGACCGCACCCCCCTCGATCCCCGCGCCTGGTCCCAATTCAATCAAATGATCCGCCGCCCGCATCGTATCTGCATCGTGCTCCACCACCACGACTGAATTCCCTCGGTCCCGCAGGCCACATAGCGTTTCAATCAACTTACGATTATCCAACGGATGCAGTCCAATGCTCGGCTCATCCAGAATATACACCACCCCGATCAAAGACATTCCCAGCTGCGTCGCCAGACGCACCCGCTGCGCCTCCCCGCCGCTCAAAGTCGCGTAGCCACGATTCAAGGTTAGATAACTCAAACCCACTTCGTTTAAAAATGATAAACGCGAGCTCAACCCACGGACAGCGTCCGCAACTGATCCATATTCAGATTCCTGCGACAAGTCATCAATAAATGTCTGCGCCGCATCCAGCGGCAGCTCTAAAAACTCCGAAACGGACCGCCCTTCGATCAACACACTCAAACTCTCTGCCTTCAAGCGTCGCCCACGGCACGCCTCACAGCGACTACTCGTCTGATAAGCCATCAGCCGCGCCCGCAGCCCATCACTGCTCGTCGTCCGCCGCGTCGTTTCCAAATCAGCCAGCACCCCCTCGAAAGTCATCACCTCCGGCTTCGTATTCCCACCCTTCAATTTAAAACTAAACTGACGCGAACCTGTCCCCAGCAAAACTTGTTCCCGCACCTCAGGCTCCAACTCATCCCATGCCACCGTCGGATCAAAAGGCAACTGCTCAGCCAACTGCTTTAGAATCGCATTGCGTTTGATGATCATTTGCTTCGAACCCAAACGCCAGGGCTTGATTGCTCCCTTCTTCACCGACTTGCTCGCATCCGGCACGATTAACTCCGGCTGGAATTGCAGCGTCTCCCCCAGCCCTCCACAGAGTTCACAGGCACCCTCCGCGTGATTCCATGAGAAATGCCGGGGCGTCGCCTGCTCATACACTGTCCCACACTCCACACAAGCCAAGCGATTGCTCAGTCGCAGTTCACGCCAACCACCCTCAGCCGCCGCATCCTCAATCAAAATCAAGGCCCGGTCGGCACCCTCACTAAAAGCCAGATCCAACGAATCTGCCAGACGACTCCGCTGATCCGTCCGCAAAACAATCCGGTCCACCACAATTTCCACCAAAATCTCCTTCGCCTTTGAATCAATCAAGCCCGGCTCATCCAACCTTCGGATCGCCCCATTCAAACGCACCCGTTGAAATCCCCGTTGCTGCAACCGTGGCAGCTCCTCCCGCAGCACCGAAGGCTTCGCCGTGATCCAAGGCGCGAGAATCATCAAACGACTCCCCTCCGGCTCCTTAAAAACCCGCGTTAAACAATCATCCATCGACCGCCGCTCGACCAATCCACCATCCTTCGGGCAAAACTGCGTTCCACACACCGCCCAGAGCACCCGCGCAAAATCCGCAATCTCCGTCACTGTCGCCACCGTGCTCCGAGGGTTGCCACCCCCACCACCCGTCCGTTGCTCCAGCGCAATCACAGGCGACAGCCCCTCAATAAAATCTACGTTCGGCCGCGGCAACTGCTCCAATACCGCCCGCGCCTTGGTTGACAGGCTATCGATGTATTTTCGATAGCCCTCAGCGTAGACAGTATCGAAAGCCAGAGAAGACTTGCCTGAGCCCGAGACCCCCGTAATCACCACCAACTGGTCCCGGGGGATCTGCACATCAATATTACGAAGGTTATGCTCGCGCGCACCCTTTACTGAAATGACTCGTGTCTGATTCACCTGTTTTTTCGCCATAGATAGAATCTATACAGCTACTTAAAACTCAGAGCCGCGCAAGACCCCAAAGTAAAGTGCCAGGAATAGGAGCGCAATTGCTAGCCAGTATGGCTCTGGAGGGGCACGCTCCGCGTGACCGCATTGGCCAAACAACCCTCCAAAACTCTTTTCCATTTGCTCGCATCCGAATTCCCCCTTCAACTACAAGAAAACACTTCAAACACACCGCACCTAACATGCCCGACCTTTTTGCATCCGACTTTGCACCCATCGATTTCGAGTCTGAACTCAATGAAGAGCAGCACGCCGCCGTCACTGCACCCGACGGGCCTGCCCTCGTTCTCGCTGGAGCTGGTTCCGGGAAAACCCGCACGCTCACCTACCGCGTCGCTTACCTACTTTCTAAAGGGGTTCAGCCTTACCAAATTCTCCTCCTCACCTTTACCAACAAATCCGCGCGCGAGATGCTCGAACGCGTTGAAGACCTAACCGGAGTCGGCCGTCGCCATCTCTGGGGCGGCACCTTCCACAGCATCGCTCAGCGAATTCTTCGTGTCCATGGCGAGCTAGTTGGTCTCCAACGAAATTACACCATACTCGACGAAGGCGAAGCCGAGAGCCTGCTTAAAAACTCGATCAACACGGTCGACTCCAAATTCATCAAAGGGAAGAACAACCCAAAGCCTAAAGTCGTCCATAACATGATGAGCTATGCGCGCAACACCTGCAGATCCATCCATGATGAAGCCGATGACCGCTACCCATTCCTTGATGGCATGGCTAGTAAGATCGAATCTTTCCACAAAGCTTACCAAGCGACCAAACTAGAGCAACAAGTCGTCGATTACGACGATCTCCTCGTATATCTGCTCAAATTGCTCAAGGAACACCCCGAGATCACCCGTGAATATCAGGACCGCTTCAAACATATTCTCGTCGACGAGTTTCAAGACACCAACCGGCTCCAGTCTGAAATCATCGACCTCCTCGGCGGGCACCACCAGATCATGGCCGTCGGCGACGACGCCCAATGTATCTACACCTGGCGCGGCGCCGACTTTGATAACATCATGCGCTTCAACGACCGTCACCCCGGTGCCGAAATCCATAAAATCGAGACCAACTATCGCAGCACCCCGGAAATCCTTGAATTCGCCAACGCTGTCCTCGCCAACCAACCCGCCGGACTGGGCTTTTCCAAAGAGCTCCGCGCAGTCCGCCCTTCCGGCGAAAAGCCCTATTTCGTGCCAGTTATGGACACTCGAAATCAGGCCAACTTTATCATCCAGCGCATCAGTGCGCTCGTCGATGAAGGCCGCTCACTCTCCGACATAGCGGTCCTCTACCGTGCCCACTATCAAGCCATGGACCTCCAAATGGAACTCACCCGTCGCAACATAGACTACCAAATCACCAGCGGCGTCCGCTTCTTCGAGCAAGCGCACATCAAAGACTTTAGCGCACAGCTACGCTTCGCCGCCAATCCATCCGACGTCTCCGCGTTTGCCCGTTTCACCTGCCTTCTCCCTAAAATAGGTCCCAAAACCGCCGAACGCCTCCACGCCTTCACTAAAAAGATCGCCGAAAAAGAACAGAAAAACTTTTGCGATGTCCTCGTGACCGAAGCTGTCCTCGCTAAAGTCCCCGCCGACGCCAAAGAAGAATGGCCCTCCCTCGCCGAGACCCTCCGCGAAGTCTCCGCCGCATTCACAACCGAGACACCCGAAGCCATCGTCCAACTCGCCCTCGACGGTTGGTATAGCTCCTACATCCGCGAAATCTATCCGAACTGGACCGACCGCGCCGACGACCTGCAGAGCCTGATCAGTTTTGCCAGCCGCTACGAAACCATGGAAGAACTCCTCGCCCAACTCGTTCTCCTCGCCTCTGAAAGCAACGAACGCACCCCCGAGCAAGCAGCCAACTGCCTCCGCCTCACCACCATTCACCAAGCCAAGGGTCTCGAATTCCCGGTAGTCTTCGTCATCGGTCTTGCCGATGGCACCTTCCCCCTCAAACGCACCATCGACGAAGGCGACCTCGAAGAAGAACGCCGCCTCTTTTATGTCGCCGTCACCCGAGCCATGGAAGAACTCTATCTCAGCTATCCCATGCTTAACCAGCAGGGCAACAGCGTCCTACGGCTCAACCCAAGTCGTTTTATCCAGGAGATCGATCCCTCTCGCTTCGAAACGCTCCGCGTCGCACCCGCTCGCCGTTGGTAAATCACAATCGTTTAAACACTTAATATGCACACATCCACATCGGGTAAAATACTCCCTAAAGCCATTGCGCTGCTCGCCCTCGGTATCGCCGGCGCGGTCGGCTTCACCTACTACCTCTCCACCTCCAGCATCCACAAACTGCTGACCGAGAACTACGCGCTCAACCAAGCCATCACCAACCTCACCACCGAATCGCAAATCGGCTATGCCACCCTCCAATCGCAATCAAACAACGTGGATGGGCAGCTCGAAAGCAAACTGCGTTTTGTTCAAACTGATCCAAGTAACCCGCAGCAAATCGTATCCGAACAGATCTTTACCGTCGATGGCGACATCATACACTTCGACGCTCTCATCGTAAAGTTCACCGACGAATACGTAAAGACTGGTAAAGAAAAAGCCCTCTTCCTCTGGCGGCGTATCTACGGAGAGAATACACCACCCGCCCAAGGTGAAGCGATCGAGATTCCAAATACTGCGCCCGAGCGCTACTACGCTATCACCAAAGCACTCCGCGTCAAAGACCGCGACGTATTCTGGCAAGCCATCTGGGACTTAGCCAATGACCCTGCCGCCCTCAGCCAATACGGGGTCAAAGCCGTTTTCGGCAACGCCATCTACACCCGCATCCTACCCAACCGAGTCTATACTTTTAAGATCAATCCAAGCGGCCAAATCTACATCGAAACTTTCGACGCCAAGTGACCCGGGATCGCAAATCTCCGCATTCGCCCGCAAAGCCATTCCAGCGGCCAGCGGAACAACTTGTCCTTAGCAGATGAGCCCTAAGTTTCGTGAACATGGAATGCTTGAACGTTCTGATCTGAAAAGAAAGAAACTGACCACTGAAGTTCAGCCACGAAAATGCACGATAACGCACAAAAAACAGAAGAAGTGAACTTGTGCATCGTCATAGTTTTTTTGTGAATCCTTGTGCTTCTTTGTGGCTAAATGAAACGTATGAGCAGTCAGGGAAGCAGAGTCTTGCTGAAATCGAGAAATTCTGCACATTTTGATTCAGATCCATGCGATGCAGACAACCAGATAACCCGCTCTTAAAACTCTAAAAATCAACTGGACGATGATGTCCAGAGGCGGGTCGTCTGGTCTTTACGCCATGAGCTAAAACACCACGAATGCTCAATCGATCTAGTCAGCAGTTGGCCCGTAATTGACCCGTCGAAATGCTTCGACTACTATCTGTGGCGTGATTACTAAAAAGCCTCGGAGTCCTTGCCGAACCAAGACTTTAAAGTGGAGCCACCTGTCAGAGTCGTTCCACGGAGCAAAGCGAAGTGCCACCGGCTTGTCCGCCGTAGCCTAAGGCGTAAGTGGAAGGTGACCACTGCGACTGACTGAAAGTAATCATCAGGTCGTCGGTTCGTAATAGACACAAAAAAGCCCCGGATTCCTTGCGGAACCGAGGCTTTAAAGTGGAGCCACCTGTCAGAGTCGAACTGACGACCTGATGATTACAAATCAACTGCTCTACCAACTGAGCTAAGGTGGCCTGGTCATAAAAAAACTGTCCTACTGGATCCGGGACTTGAACCCGGAACCAATTGATTAAGAGTCAACTGCTCTACCAATTGAGCTAATCCAGCAGAAGATCATCATTGCCTGAACAATAATAAAGAATCGCAGATAGTGTTTTGGAGCCCTCCTCTGTCAAGCAATTGATTTAAGATTTTTCGGCTTTCGAATCCTACCTTGAAAGACTTAACTCAATCCCAACTTACTGCGTCCTTCATTTGAGATCATATGGGGCGTCCAAGCTGGATCCCAGACGATATCGACCTGTGCTTTTGAAACCGCTGGTAGTGCTTCAATTCTTGTTTTCGCATCCTCTGCGATGACTGGCCCCATACCACAGCCTTGTGCCGTCAGTGTCATTTTAATGAAAGCTGCGTGTTTGCCGGCATCATCGGGACCTTCGAGTCGTAAATCGTAGATGAGCCCGAGATCGACAATATTGACCGGAATCTCCGGATCAAAACAGCCCTTCATCGCTTCCCAAACCAAATCTTCAGAAAACGGGGTATCCCCAAAATCATTTTCAGCTGCCTCAGCAGCTGCTTGCAGGTCCACCCGAGCGGCCTCACCTAAAGCATCCCAATCCTTACTCGCAATACGGAATAAGCCCGAGTTAGTACGGATTGTGACGGTTCCACCGAGTGCTTGAGTGATCGTCACTGTAGTGCCTTTTAACAAGGTATGCTCGTCGCCCGCTGGTATAATCGTTGCAGGAGTATCTCGAACGAGAGTTAAAGTTTCGCTAATGCTCATGACTTAAAGAATCAACGCTTTTGTTTCAGTGTCAATTTTACTGTGATGATGCCAGTGCACTTACTGACCATCAATCAACTAGGAAAAATACGTTTCCGGTTCAGATTTACCTCCGCTTCTCGGCTGCATTCCTAGCAGGGGTTTCCAACCCACCGAACAATATTTTAAATTATTTTAAATTCGGTGTTGGAGGTTCATTCTTAGATGTTCATTGTGAGCGTTGCCACTGATTTCTAATTGTTCCATCAACGCCCTTTACGGCACCCGCTTCAGTCAGTCCTTCGGGGCAAACCGCAAGCGGTTCACCACTTCCGCGCTTCTTGCGCTACATACTAATTCATAACGCCTGTGTCCGAATATAACGAAGATAGCATCAAATCACTCGACTGGAAACAACACATCCGCCTGCGCCCCGGCATGTATATCGGCAAGCTTGGTGATGGGTCGTCCTCCGACGACGGTATCTATATTCTTCTGAAGGAAGTCATCGACAATTCCATCGACGAATTCGTCATGGGGAACGGAAAAGTGATCGATGTGACCATCGACGGCACCCACGTCGCCGTGCGCGACTACGGACGGGGCATCCCTCTCGGTAAGCTCAAGGACTGCGCCTCTAAAATCAATACTGGCGCGAAATACGACTCGGAAGCCTTTAAAAAGTCCGTCGGCCTGAACGGGGTCGGCATCAAAGCTGTTAACGCCCTCTCCTCCGAATTCCACATTCAAGCCTACCGCGAAGGCGTCACCCGCTCCGTCGTTTTCTCTAAAGGCGAGGTCACCAGCGAAGACAAGAACGACGTCGCCGCAAAAGATGCCAAAAACGGCACTGCCCTCCGCTTCGACCCGGACCCTGAAATCTTCGGCAAGATCCGCTTCCGCCAAGACTACGTCGAAGACATGCTCTGGAACTACGCCTACCTGAACAGTGGTCTCACCATCATTTTCAACGGCAAGAAATTTAAATCCGAAAACGGCCTTCGCGACCTTCTCGAAAACAAGCTCGATGGCGAACCGATGTATCCCATCGTTCACCTCAAAGATACCGACATCGAAATCGCCTTCACTCACAACGACTCCTACGGGGAAGACTACTACTCGTTCGTCAACGGCCAGCACACTACTATGGGCGGCACCCACCTCAATGCCTTCCGCGAGTCCCTGGCGAAGACGATCAAAGAATTCTACAAGAAAGACTTCGACGCCGTCGACATCCGCACCTCCATCTGTGCCGCGGTTTCCATCAAGGTCGAAGAGCCCGTTTTCGAGTCGCAAACCAAGACCAAACTTGGCTCCCAAGATATGGGTCCAAAAGGTCCCACAGTGCGCAGCTTCATGATGAATTACATCAAGCAGGCACTCGACAACTACCTCCATCGCAATCCAAAGACCGCGGAAATTCTCGTCAAAAAAATACAAGAGTCCGAGCGCAATCGCAAAGAGCTTAAAGGCATTCAAAAGCTGGCCCGTGAGCGCGCCCGTAAGGCAAAAGTTCACAATAAAAAACTCCGGGATTGTCGCATACATTTGGATACAAAAAAAGACGGTCGCCTCGAATCCACCCTCTTCATAACCGAAGGCGACTCTGCCTCCGGCTCCATCACCAAAGCTCGAAACGTTAACTCACAAGCCGTTTTCTCGCTTAAAGGTAAGCCTCTTAACTCCTTCGGTTTAACCAAAAAAGTGGTCTACGAAAACGAAGAGTTCAACCTCCTACAAGACGCCCTCAATATCGAAAACGGCCTCGACGAACTGCGCTATAATAACGTCGTCATTGCCACCGATGCCGACGTCGACGGCATGCACATCCGCCTCCTCCTTATCACTTTTTTCCTACAGTTCTTCCCGGAACTGATCAAGCAAGGGCACCTCCATATTCTGCAAACGCCCCTCTTCCGCGTCCGCAACAAAAAGGAAACCCGCTACTGTTATTCCGAAGAGGAGCGTCAAGACGCCATCGCTAAACTTGGCCCCAAACCGGAAATCACCCGCTTTAAAGGCCTTGGTGAAATCTCCCCCGACGAGTTCCAGCACTTCATCGGCAAAAATATCCGCCTCGACCCCGTGATCATCCCCAAAGGCATGACGATTAAAGACATGCTTACCTTCTACATGGGCAAAAACACTCCCGAGCGACAGGTCTTCATCATAGACAATCTAAAGGTCGAACTCGACGAAGCCGTAGCCTAATTAAACGACACGTTTGTCGCTTTAGTGACTCGACGACTTATTCACTCCGGCCACAAATCATTCTAACACGTGATATGTGTAGGACGGGCTTCTGCCGCCTAGCGGTAGAGCGCGTGGGTTGAAGCTAAATGGCACCGGCTCTCTGCGAGAAGCCGGTCCTACAACTCAGCTTAAGAAAATGATCATTTTGCCAGATTTTGTTAAGCGTTAGTATTATGCGAGAGAACGAATGGGATGAGCAGACGTGATCGCCTGCAGGATGGACGCCTCGGCGATGCGTCCCTACCCTAAGAACCTACACTCAATATAATTTCGAGACAGCCTCGGGAGCGCGTTCCTCCAAAAATCTTAATGGAGAGTCATGCTTCCGTCATGACCGCGCAGGCCTCCAATTGTGTCGCGCCACAGTAGGCGTAGCCATTCGAGATTGTTGGGGACGCATGAACACTCGCGGACACGCGGAAGCGCGTCCCTCCAATTCTGTATCATATAGGAGCATGCCCCGCACATTTAATTGCACACGATCTGCTCTCTATTTCCAGATTAAGCTTGCTTCTAAAAGCTCTACCCTCATCAACACGCACTTCCTTTGGTGAATGGCACTCACACCGACAACAGTCGCAGCCTTCACCCAAGCCCGAACCGGTCACATCTCGATGAATGATTGCTTGGGGCATCCCACAATCAAATAAACACCATCGATGACGCTGGCGTCCGTAAGATTCACTTCCGAATCATGACGCCTATTTTATATATATGACCGAATTACGTTTCGACGCACTCCCTCTTCACGCCGATATCCAAAAGGCTATCATCGCCAAAGGCTACACTACACCTTCGCCCATTCAGGCAAAGGCGATTCCCGTCCTGCTCGAAGGCCGCGACTTACTGGCTTGCGCACAGACAGGCACTGGTAAGACCGCCGCCTTTGCCCTGCCGATTCTCAACCGGATCGCGAACAACCCGCGCCCTACTTTCCGTAAGGGCGTCCGCTTTCTCGTGCTCGCGCCTACTCGCGAACTGGCTATTCAAGTCAGCGACAGCTTTCACACATACGGCAAATATCTCAATTTCCGGATCGGCACAGTCTACGGCGGTGTTTCGCAAAACCCACAGACCAAAGCGCTCCACCAAGGCCTCGACGTGCTCGTAGCCACCACTGGTCGCCTACTTGATCTCTATCAACAGGGCTTTGTCGATCTCTCCAGCGTTGAGTGCTTCATACTCGATGAAGCCGACCGCATGCTCGACATGGGCTTTATCAATGACATCCGCAAAATTTCTGCGCAGATCCCGAAGAACCGTCAAACGCTCCTCTTCTCCGCCACGATGGCGCCGGATATTACTAAGCTGGCGCAAGACCTTCTCAATAATCCCGAAGAAATTCGCATCGCACCCCAAGGCTCGACCGCCGATAAAATCGATCAGTCGATTCTCTACGTCCACAAAAATAATAAGCCAAAACTCCTCCTCGAGCTGATCCAACGTCACATTCAGGACAACCCGAAGGAGCTGAGCCTCGTCTTTAGCCGCACGAAGCACGGCGCGAAAAAACTCGCCCGCATGCTCGAACAAACTGGGATCGATGCCGATTCCATTCACGGCAACAAGTCGCAAGCCGCCCGTGTAAAAACACTCGACCGCTACAAAAGTGGAAAGACGCCTGTGCTAGTCGCAACCGATGTAGCCGCGCGGGGCATCGATGTGAAAAATATCACGCTCGTGATCAACTTTGACCTCCCCATGGAATCCGATGCCTACGTGCACCGCATCGGTCGGACCGCCCGGGCCGGCACTAGTGGGCGAGCTCTTTCCTTCTGCTCAATCGAAGAAGTTGGTCTTTTGCGCCAAATTGAAAAACTGATTAAGCGAGAGATCCCAATTATTGATGATCACTCCCAGCATTCGGACGACATTCAAGACCAGCACCTACGAGGCAATCCACGTGACGATATTAAGATCGTTCAAGGCGGAGGCGGAAATCGTGGTGGCGGTCAAGGCGGCGGTGGTCGTGGTGGAAATCGCCCAGGCGGTAACCGAGGTGGCAAAGGCGGCGGACGCCCCAACGCCAACCGTGCAAACGGTGGTCGTGGACGTCCATCCGGCGATAATTCTGGGGCTAAGTCTTCAGGTGCGACGCGGAGTCGCGGTCGAAATCGCTAATTTAATGTAAAAAACTAACGCTCGGTATTCGTTATTGTTTCTCGGATAGGGCGTATTCCTTACTGGCTTATACCATTTACCGTTTTTTTTTACAACGAACACTGGGTCGACAAAATCAGGCCAGAAATAATTATTTAAGTTGTTGAAAAACAGAACCTTGTATCATATATATATCTGTTGGTTTATTCCACAAATACGCGTTTAGGGATAAATACCTATTTAAAAGTATGTAAAGCGACCTACGATTGAAGATAAATCGTCGATAAAGTCAGTGTTTAAGCAGTTAAAACGCTATTCTGGATAGTGATGTATTGGTTGACACTCTAGATAAGAAGTATTAGCTAATTTTAACAGGGTAAAAACCCTATTAAATTGATGTCACATACGCAAACACATCGCTCAACACCTAAGTCGGTGTTAGGCAAGGCAGCTATCGTCTTGCTCTGCTTCGTCTGTGCAAGTTACCCGCTTCAAGCTGATACCTTTAACTGGAGTGGAGACAAAAACGATAGCATAACTGACAAGAAAAATTGGGATGAAGATGACATCGAAGATAACGATACCGCCACCTTACTCATCTTTGAAAATATCACTACTGGAGAATACGACATTGATGTAAAAGGAGATTTCAAACTGGGCGGCATGACCTTTAATTCCACCCAAGATTATTCCTTTTTCGGTGGTAAAAAATTTGAATTTGAAGACGGCGGTTTCATTACAAACAACGGTTCTGGCTCGGTCACCATAGGTGCTGAAATCGAAGTCGACCAAAATACGAACACATGGGGCGGTCCCGGAGACATATTCATTACTGAGAATATGGTCGAAAAAGGGGGTGCGTCGGCGAGTCTTCAAAAAGTTGGGACAGGCACCCTTTCGCTCAATGCCGACAACAGTGACGTTACTTGGGTCAACATCGATCTCGACGGCGGCACCACCTCTCTTGGAGATGCAGATGCGCTAGGTAGCTTCGATGGGCAATCCATTTTCTTTAACGGAGGCACTCTGCAGCACAGCGCTAGTAATACTGAAGACTACTCCAGTTGGTTCAAAACGGACGCGAACCAAGCATACAAAATTGATACGAACGGCGAAAATATCAATTTCAACACAGCCCTTACTAGTTCAGGTGGCACCTTGACTAAATTAGGAAATAACCGACTGGACCTGAATGTTCAAAATACCTTTGACGGCGGCACCTTCATTGAAAACGGGCAAATCCGTATTTTTACAGATGATGCCTTAAAGACTGGCAGCAATGTAACCATCACTGGAAATGGCATACTAAACCTTCGTGGCAACAATAGCCAAACCCTTGGAACGCTTACCGGCTCTGATGCTGCTCAAGCTCGGCTCGTAAATGGAACGCTCACGGTTGCAAACATTGACTTTAATGGGCAGGAGATTCGTTTGGGTAATGATCAAACTTCAGGCGGTGTGCTCGCAATCAGTGAAGGTCAGATTAGTGCCGATATAACAAATGGCGGATCACTAACCAAAGAAAACGCCGGCACTTTAACACTTTCGGGTAATAACTCTTACAGTGGAGGCACTACACTCGATGGTGGCATTTTAAACCTGGATAGTGCAGGCGCTCTGGGAACGACTGGCACGATTACTTTCAATGGCGGCACCCTCCAATACTCCGCCAATAACCAAACCGACTATTCGAGCCGCATCAGCACTGCCGCTGGTCAGGAGTTCAATATTGATACCAACGGTCAAACCGTCGCCTATTCAAATGGGCTCAACAGCTCTGGCAGCACTTTGAATAAACTAGGCGCGGGCACCCTCTCTCTATCAGGATTTAATAACGCATTCACGACCGCGAATATTGAAGATGGAACCCTCGCACTCGGAACGAGCTATACATTGAATGGCACACCAGCTATCAACATCCGCAACGGTAGCACACTCGATATCGGTTCAACCGAGCAAAACACGGGAGTCCTTACTCTCGAAGACGGCACCATTACCGGTTCGGGACTCTTGCGCACCAGCGGAATCGAAGCTGAGTCCGGCACCATCGCCGCCGACCTCACTGCCAGCAGCGCCGACTTTAACAAAACCACTTCTGGAACAGTCATTCTGGATGCCGAAATCGACTTCCAATCAAATACCAATATCAGCGGCGGCACCCTCCAGTATGCCAGCAACGCAGACCTCGACGACAATACGGTGGTCAACATCACCAATGGTGCGGCCTTGGATATAGCCGGCGTCGATGATACTGTGGGCACAGTCAACCTCAGCTCCGGTAACATCAATGGAAGCGGCGGCAGTTTAAAAGCCCAACAATTCAACGTGGAGAGCGGAACAATTTCAGCGATTCTTGATGGCTACAGCTACACCAATCTAACCAAAACAACTTCAGGCACGGTCATCCTATCGGGGCAGAATACCTACTCCAACAATACCGTAGTCAATGCAGGCACCCTTGAACTCGGAGCTAACAATGTATTCGACGATGCCAGCGACATTGAAATGAACGGCGGCACCCTCGATACAGCAGGTTTTTCAGACACGATCAATACAATCCGCCTGGACTCAGGCACAATCGCCGGAACCGGGACACTAACGACCAGCACACTCACTCTCGAGCAAGGCACTATAGAGGCCAACCTAATCGGCTCCGCCGTGCTCACGAAATCAACCAGTGGCACAGTCATCCTTTCCGGCAACAACACATTTTCCGGCGGTTCGACTTTAAACGGGGGAACGGTTCAACTGGGTGCTGATAACGCACTTGGCACCGGCACGCTCCTTGTAAATTCAGGCACCTTCGACCTCAATGATTTTGATCAAACAACCGATGCACTGAGTGGCTTCGGTTCCGTTGATCTTGGAAGCGGCACGCTCACCGTAGACAGCGCAAGCAACAGCACTTTTGGGGGCAGTTTTAGCGGAACTGGCGGACTGACTAAAGACGGCTCGGGCAAATTGACCCTCAGCGGTAATAACTCAGGAGCCAGTTGGTCTGATATCAGCATTACCGAAGGTATTCTAAGTCTCAGCAGTTCGAACGCTCTGGGCTCTACCGGCACGATTGCGTTTGACGGAGGCACCCTGCAACACAACAGCAACAATACGGTTGATTACTCCTCCCGCATCAGCTCGGCAAGCAATCAGACTTTCAACATCGATACGAATGGACAATCCGTAGACTACAGCAGCGGACTTTCCAGCTCCAACGGCAGCTTAAATAAGCTCGGTAGCGGCACACTCACGCTGTCGGGAACCAGCACCTTCGACGGAGGCACTGACATCCAAGCGGGCACTCTAAAACTTGGGACCAACAACTCGCTCCTCACGAGCGGCGATGTCAACGTCACCGGTACCCTCGACCTCAACAATTTCAACCAACAGGTCTCCGCGCTGAACGGATCAGGCAACATCACCTTAGGCTCAGGCACACTGACCGCAGGAAACGGCAGCTTTTCCGGAGGCATATCTGGTTCCGGCGGTTTGACTAAAGACTCATCTGGCACACTCACGCTCTCTGGGAGCAATAGCTTCACCGGCGACACCAACATTGAAAGCGGCACTCTCGCACTCGCCAACTCAAGCCAAGACAACTCTACACTCCAGTCCCCTAATATCGATATCAGCGGCGGCACCCTACTGCTCGGCAACAGCAACCAGATCAGCGACTCCAGCAACATCACACTTTCCGGTGGCACCCTCCAGCTTGGCGGTAGCGGCACGAAAACCGAGACCCTCGGAACGCTCACGCTCACTGCCGACTCAACCATCGATTTTGGAGGAGCCGATTGGACGCTCGCTTTTGCTGATTCCAGCGGCGCAACTTGGGATTCAGGGGCGACACTCTTCATTACAAACTGGAGCGGTATACCGACAGACGGAAACGGCGCCGATCAACTTCGCTTCGGCTCGGGTGATACCGGATTGACTAGCCAGCAGCTTTCACAGATTTACTTCCAAGACTTTGCCACCTCTGATTACTACAACGCAAATGGTAATCTACATCTTGCCGGCGGCGAAGTCGTCCCCGTCCCCGAACCCAAGTTCTACGTAGGCGGCGGGGCTTTACTGATCTTGATCATCTGGTTCGAACGCCGGCGACGGAAGCCGCAGGCGTAACTCGGCCGCACGCTTCTTGTTACAAAGAAATATAACTATAAAGGCGTTCATTTAGGCGACTTTCTAAATGCGCGTGAACCCTGTAGGCGGAAAATCTACTATTTCGTATTATACCATTTTTAAACCTAAATCCGGCAGTTGGGAAGGCTTGCCGTCAAGACAAGGCGCAAGCCTCTTAGCTGTGGTTCACCACTGCGAGTGGCTTGGAACGCAGGATTGGCGGCATGACCTCCCAACCCTCAGTGGTCATAAAATGAGAAAAACTTCGTCGCCACTCTGGCGCGAGTTCGCTTGCGCGTAACCCATTCATAGACAATTGATTGACCCTTTTTCTCATTTTTGACTGCCGGATTTAGGTTAAAAAGGTTTGATCCTATAAGTGTTACTTTGTGTAGCCTCGGTTCTCCGAACCGGGGTCGAAAAGATCGAACCTCGAAACAAAGTTTCGAGGCCACGTAGCCTGTTATTGTAGCCTCGGTTCTCTGAACCGGGGTCGATCGAACCCCGAAACAAAGTTTCGAGGCCACGTAACCTGTTTTTGTAGCCTCGGTTCTCTGAACCGGGGTCAAGCATCCTAGTGAAACGCCCCGACAGAGCGGGGCGGCTACAAAAAATTAATCGGTGCCGCAGTCGTTTGGCGCGCACTATACCTACGCGTGACTTCATCTGTCATTCTCCCACTTTCAGAGTATCTGTGTAGGACGTGCTTCCCGATGGGAGCGCGTGTTTTGTAGACGCGGGTTCATAAATGAAGCCCCTACACACGCTCGTGCATATTTCACGAGATAAAGTTACAGAGTGCTCTAAGCCGTTTCCGCTCGCGCCAGCAGATTAGCATGGTCAAGCCAAACGCAGCGACGATCGCACGAGGCTCGGGTATCGGGACAACTTCACCGTCGGCTAGATGCAGGTTGCCATTGTTCAAATAGTAGTCGGAGTCACCATAGTCTGCGAAATAAATCTGTGAAAGCTGCTGGCTGGTCAGTCCATTTCCGGTGGTCCCGAAAAATAATTGATCGATACCGTTTCCATAGGTAGCTACGCCATTCCAGTTAATTATAGTTAACCTGGCATCAGGGTTCCAGTCCACACTGGAGCTATCGGCAAATTTTAGGATGGAGCCATCTAAAGCGTTGTTACCAAAGTCGATGACAGAGTCGGCAGTGAGCGTTAGCGTGCCCAGAATTTCATCGTAGTTGTTCGTGCTGAACGTTCCCCCGGCTAGCACCATGTTGGTGGTGTTGGAGATTTGATCGTCGTCACCGAGCATCAGAGTTCCGCTCGTAATATTTATGGTATTGGCATCGATGTTGTTGATTGAATTCTCGATCGTAGTCGTGCCAAGGCCTTCTTGGGTGATCACGCCCCAACCCTTTGTGCTGGTTCCAGCGATGGTGCCGCTAATCGAGATGTCGTCTGCAGTGTTGAAAGTCAGGTTGGGTGCGTTCGTAATATCGGCGTCGCCCGCGATGTTCAAATCACCCTTCAATTCAAGTGTTCCTGAGCTACCCGAAGCGCCACCATCGAGGATGGCTGTCGAATTAATCGTGGTAGTGCCTTGCTCAACTGTGACCGTGCCGCTGTTGAAAAGGTTTAGACTTCCATCTATATCGATCGCTGAATTGGTTTGACCCGTGAGATTAATACTCGCGCCGGCACCTTGAACGGTCATGGCGTCGTATTGACCCAGTCGTATAGTATTATCAGCACTGCGGGCACCACTAACATCGATGTTCAGCGAGCCGCTGCCAGTGACGGCTATGCTGGCTTCATTTCCGGAAGTGCCCTCGGTGATAAAGGCATCACCCGGGTTAAGATTGACCGTGCCGCCAGAGACGCTGATCGAAGAGTTGGCGCGAACGCGAATATCGTCGCCGACATTTATATTGGTAGTGCCGCCGGTGGAGACCAGTTGACCGGTGTTCGATGCGTCTGAGCCGATAAAGAAATCTCGATTCTCGTTGTTACCAGTAGAGGTGATATTAACTGTGCCGCCGTTATTGGTCAGCGGCGCACCGCGGAGCGTAATCGCGTTGTCGCCTGTCTGCGTGAGGTTGAACGCGCCTCCGCTATTGACCGTGATGGCCCCGGCGCCGGCGATGTTATTGCCTCCATCGGATGCGCCTAGGGTAATGTTTCCGCTACGGGTAGCGTCTACTGTGCCGCCGTTGACAGTGAGCCCACCGGAAAATGTCTTCGTGCCTCCGGTCAGGCCAAGCGTGCCATCGCCTTCTTTGGTGATGCCCCCTGTACCAGTGAGATTACCTGAAAGGGTGTGGGTGATCGAGGGAGCGACGCTGATTTGTTGGGTGCCTGTGGCAAGCGTGCCGGCTCCTGAAAAGGTAAGACCGTTGGTGCCGTTGACTGCATAGTCATTGTTAATCGTGTAAGCATTGGCAATACTGCGAGCCGCACCAAAGGCTTCGACCGCCCCACCGTTGATAGTTAAATCTCCAGTGCCAAAGGCTGCATTAGAGCCAATCTCAATCGTTCCGTCGTTCAGCGTGACGCCGCCGCTAAAGTCATTGCTCGTATCTGTAAGGCGGAGAATTCCAATATCGTCCTTGATGATCGAACCGGCGTTTCTAACTCTGCTATGTATAATCGTTCGGCTAGTGCCGGTCACGGTAAGTTCTTGACTGTTCAGCCGGAAAACATCGCTACCGCCGAGCATTCCAAAAGTGAGACCATTGGCAGCGGTAGAATTATTTTGGATGAGAAGGTCGTCCGAGAGTAAGACTCTGAGACGTGAACTCGAAGAGGCGATCACATGCTCTTGGTTGCCAGAAACGACCAGAAAGGCATCTGTAGCCCCAGTTTGTTCGAAAATAATATCGCGATTTGCGTTGGCGCTTATTTGGTAATCGTGATCTGTGGTGTCGAGAATCATTGTCCCCAAAGTACGGTTACTATCGAGCAGCACGCTCTGAGTGCCGGTGCCAGCTGGATCGTTTCCGAAGTAAGCGCGTGCGCCCACGCCGTTAGGGGCCGAGCCACTCCAGTTCTCGTTATCTGTCCAATTATTATTGCCTGCATCGCCGTCCGTCCATATCGAAAAACCAGTTAGCGTAGGCACTACTTCGTAGAGCCCTCCTCCGACATCGATCAATGCCGCGTCACCCCAGCCAGTAAATGTGGTATTGGTGAGTAGGCTTCCGCCCAGTGATGAAGCTGTGACTTGGAGACGGGTGTTTCCATTCCCGGTCAAGCTACCTGCCCATTGATCAATAGTCAGCAAACCACTAGTGCGGGTCATATCATCAAACGTCAGATACCCTCCAGTTTCACCTCTGAAGTTGATGGCCGAATCAGCGGTCAAGGTAAAGGTGTCCATCGTGTCGGCGCGGCCGTTGGTCGCAAAAGTGCCACCGGAAAGTGTGAGATCCATGGCATCATTGAAAACATCGTTGGCATTGATCGCTACCGTGCCACTGCTGATCGTTAGGTTGCCAGTCAGGCCGTTGGAGCCATCGAAAGTCGTCGTGCCGGTGCCGACTTTAGTAAAGCCCCCGTCTCCTTGCAGGGAACCGCTGTAAGTGGTGTTAGTATTGTCGTTGCCAACACTCAGAGTGTTGCCGCTATTGACCGTGACGTTGCCCCCTGTGGCACCGCCTCCGGCGAGACTGCCGATAGTTTCGTTGCGGTCGATCACCAGCGCGGCGTTAGCTACGTCCGCGAGCGTAACGCGCCCGGAATTGTCAAGGGCGTCGGTGGCAGCAGTCACGGTAAGCGTGCCGTCGTTGATCAAAGTGTCGCCGTTTCGGCTGTTGTTTCCCAGGAAAATGACGTTACCTCCGCCTTCGATAGTTATATCGCCTGTGCCGGTGAGCTGCCCGTCACTTTGAATCAGTAGACTGGAATCCGCAGCAGCGGAAAGAATCAGGTCACGGGAGAGGTTGATGTTGTCACCGATACGTAATTCCCCTTCGCCAATGACGCCCAAGGTGACATCATTACCGAAATCATTGACGTTGATCGCACGGTTGTTAATTTCCTGATTCCAAATAGTGGCGCTATTTGGGTTATCGGTGTTAATTATGAGACTGATATTGTCCGAGGCTAGAGTCTCGCCATCCCCCATCTGAATCGGAGTATTATCACTTCCGAAGGCGAATTCTCCTAAAAAATCGACCGAGCTATTGGTTTGAACCGTGCCGGAGCGAATCGTGGTGGTGCCGTCGTAGGTGTGGCCTAGCTCATACCCTATAATAGACGTGCCTTGCCCAGCATAGACGACATCAGTGCCCGCTCCAGAGATGACGCCTTCAATTATAACAGTGCTACCACTCTGTGGAACGAAGGTGAGCTCATTGCCCGCTCCATTAATCGCTCCGTCGAGGGTAAGCAAAGCACTCCCTAGCGCGCCAATAGAACTGTCAGCCGCCAGTGTTATGTCGCCTCCAAAAGTATTGTCGCCATCCACACTGACCAGCGCCCCGACTCCGCCGACCCCATTACCGGAGATCGTGAGACTCTCATCGGGGAGCGTTGTGATGTCGCCTGCCATGGCCAGCGAAGCACCCTCTTCAACTGTGGTGCCGGCATCTGTGGTGCCGAGGGCATTGTTATCTTCAATCTGTAAGACGCCGCCTTCGACAATGGTTTGGCCGGTGTAGTCGTTGTCCCCAGCCAAGACCTTCGTGCCGGAGCCTTGAGCAATCACGTTACCCGAGTCAGAAATCACGCCGTTGGCCTCAAGAATGCCAAATGAATTGAGAAAAAGATCGTTGCCGTTGGTGGCAATGGCACCACCCAGTGTCAGCGTCTGATTTTTCACGAGGTGCTGAACCCGTAGATCATTATTTAAGTCGAGATTCACATTGACCGTGTGATCCGCGTTACCAGTCGGGCTGGACAGCACGGTAAGGTAGGAGGCCCCTGCCCCATCAGTATCCATGATCCAACTAGGTGCTGGATCTGAATCTGGATCTGGATTTATGGTGTAGCTGTGCTCGCCGGCGAGAAAGGCGTGGCGAATGACCTTATCAGCACCATCGACAAGCACCACCATCGGGCCGTCGGTATCAGCGAATTGATCGGTGAAAACCAAGTCGGCATGATCAATCGGCTGGCTACCAGAAGACCAGTTACTATCTTCCGACCAATCCTCTGGGTCCGCATTCGTCCAATACCATGTACTACTGTTACCACTGGTATCTACTTTTAAATTACGCACCTCATAGACTTGGTCCACGCCACCGGTGCCACCCGAAAATCCGATGCGTAATAAGTCCGGGCGATCATAAGCTGAGACATCGGCTGTGAACAACTCTACAAGAGAGCCTCCAAAGCCAACCCGCATACGAACGATGAGCTGGTCAGTATCCGTCAGTTCAATTTCGACGTAGCGATATTGTTCAGCATCCTGATCAGGCCGAAAGTTCTGCAGCTCGTAAGCTAATGGATTGGAGGCCACGCCAAGCAGCGTTTCGAGATTATCGATAGAAGGGTTGCCGGCCAACGTAGTATTCGTGCCATCGGTTCCCGCAAGGTATTCATAACCGGTCAAACCAGAACCAGGGCCACGCAATACGACTTCATTGGGGCGGGCTCCGACGCCGCCATTACGTCCTTCCGTTGGGTTTGAAAAGTTGCCATATACATCCAAGCCGAGGCCTAAATAACCTCCGTTAAGACCGACATCGGGCCCAGATAAATTAGCATATCCGAGAGAGCCACCACGACCACCCGCAGCAAACTCTTCGGCCGCATCATACAAAAAGAAGGTCAACCCATCAGCTCCGGTTTCGCCGCTGCGATCCCAGATAGTAAAGTCGAAGCCGATCGTGAGATTATTACCTCCAGCCGGGATCGGAGTGTCCAGCCAAGCCGAATTAGCCTGATTGCCCGTGCGAGTCGCCAAGCGCAGCCATCCCTGTCCGTCCGAGTCGAGGGGTAATCCGTTTGCCTCCGGGTCTTGAGCCAAGGCAGTGCTCCCTGCGGTTAAACGCGGACCGGGAGACGTATCGCCTTCAACAAGTTGCCAGCCAGGTGCTTCGGAAGCGCGGAAAGATTCTTGAAAACTAAATTGTGCGTGTAACGGAGCAATGGCGCCTAGCATCATAGCGCAGCGCAGCGTCGCCCTAATAGGGCTCCGATGGTCTTTGCTAAATTTAGCTGAATTGCGCATATAAAATGCAAAGATCTACAGTTAGGGCTTAAAAGTCAATTCTCTATAGGGCTTATTACCTATTTTGACAGTTTTATCAAAATTCCAGCCGTTGGACCAATCTTCGTATAAATCGCCCAAGGCCTAAACCATCGCGTAACTACTCGGTATAAACACTTAACAGTATGCGGAACCGAATAACGAGCCATGAGATAAAGCAAAAATCAGTTCAATAAGATCGCTGAAAAATCAAGCTGACTCTAAGAATTAAAAAACTCTCGTAGTGAAGAATCTGCTACGAATTACCTGCCCGATCGCTAAAAGCCGTTTACGCTCGCGCCAGAATATTAGCAGGGTCAAGCCAAAGGCAGCAGCTATGGCACGAGGCTCGGGAACAGGAACGACTTCGCCGTCCGCTAGATGTAGGTTATTTATGTAAAAGTCCGAGTCGGCATAATCGGCGAAGAAAATTTGGCCGAGTTGTGCGCTGCTGAGACCGGAGTCGTTGTTACCAAAAAACAATTGGCTGCCACCATTCCCGTAGCCCGGTTGACCACTCCAATTGATAATCGTCAAGGTGGCATTTGGGTTCCAGGTCTCGCCTGAACTGTTCGCAAACGAAAGAATTGAATCACCACCACCGAAATCGATAATTGAGTCTTCAGTCAATGTGAGCGTGCCCAAAGAATCAGAGTATCCATTGGTTGCAAAAGTGCCCCCTGAAAGGATCATGTTGGTAGAGTTGCCAATGCGGTTATCCGCTCCGAGAAGCATCGTGCCGGATTGGACGTCAATCGTTTGTGCCGCAATCGTTTGATCCAAAGTGAATGCACCACTACCCGCCATAGTCAAAGTCCCGATTCCGGAATAACCAGCTGATCCACCGAGGGAATTGCTGCCGGATGTGGTCGAAGTCAGATTAGGCGTATTTGTAAAGGTGGCACCATTATTAATAAAATCACCTCCCGAAGACGCGATGGTGCCCTTAGTGCCAACTTGAGTGCCGCCACTGAGATTGCCACCTGCGAGGTCGACGTCACCTTCAACGGTAAGAGTGCGGGCATTCGTGTTGTTGCCCAGGGTTAATACACCATCGACTAGGCAGAGCACCGTGTCGGAGCCACTACCGGTGAAGGACTGGTCGGCACCCATTTGCACGGTGCCACCTTTAACGACGAGTCCATTCCAGTTTGCTAGATCATTTGCCACCGTGCCTAAAGTGTAAGTATTAGCCTGTGTGCCTCCGGGCGCGACATCGAAGCCGAGCTTAACATTGCTTCCGGCAGTCGGTGCGCGATCAATCGTCAGGTTTTGAGCCGACACGTTGTTGAGGCCGATGGTCAAGGTCCCGCCAGTGCCGGTTACACCGTCAAGTCGCGCGTTACTAGCTCCGAGAACATTCTGCAAGTTTCCGACATTACCTTCCAAACGCAGGCCGTTTTTGCCCGCCCCGTTGACAACCAAGTCGTTGTTCCAGTTGATACCACCCGCTCCTAATCCAGAGACAATCGAATCGTCTATAATCAAGCGGGAATCGGTAGCACGGGTGTTTCCAGTTCCTTGACCGACAATATCACCATTCACGGTATGGCGACCGGCTGTTCCTGAAGGAGATTGATTACTGTAAGTAAATCGAAGATCAGCGTCGCTCGCCAATTCGGTTTGGTTGTTCAAAGTGATGCCGCCTGTGTTTCTAGAACTGTCGTCGCGATAACGGATATCGAGCACTGCTTCACCACCGGATTCGACTGACAAGGTGCGACCATTCACGGTGGACCCGAGGATTAAGTCATCCTGAACATTACTCCCAGTCGCACGGCCTTGAAAAGCAACGCTCGCGCCGTCGCGCACTGTCAAATCGGCATCGACTGTCCGGCTACCATTAAAAACGGTAAATTGAAGAGCGTTCTCAAAGAAGATTCCACCATCGTAGGTGTAGGTCCCTGCTTCTGTGATCGCCCAGCGACCAACGTCAGTCGAAGAACTACCGACCGAAGAATTCCCACCCGGTTGACCGGCAATGACCAGTGTTCCATTGAAATTGGTTTGTCCGTCGAGTTGCTCGACCATCGCGCCGTTGGTCAATTCGAAGCGCACTACATTACTGACCATACCCGCGTTCAGACCACCGTCCAACTGCAGGGATGAATTATTAGGCCACGCTCCAGAAGACCCTCCGTTGCTGATTGTACCGTAACGGACGACAGCTGGGCTCGCTGCGTCCGCATTCGTTGTGAGATTCAACTTAACTTGACTAGCATACCCATCCAAATCGAGCACGCCGCCGCCAGCACCAAATGTGAAGCGCCCGTTTAAGCTGTTAATAGTATTACCATAGGTATTCCCTACTGGAGAGAGGCGAACTGTACCCCCGTTATCAACGAATGTGTTGCGGTTGTAGTTTATATCACCGGATGTCTTTACGTGAAGTAAGGCATCGGGTCCGTCCACAGTTACAGTTCCAGCACCAAGGACAGAGTTACCGCTAGAATTGATCGTCAGTGGGCCAGTTCGATCGGCAAAGTAGGTGCCTTCGTTGACAATCAACCCCCCCGAAAAGGTTTGCGTGTCGTTGGTCACACGCAATGTGCCTGCGCCCTCTTTAGTCAAACTACCGCTGCCCACCAGTTGATTGGCCGCAGTCGAGGATAAGGTATTGCCGGAACTCACCTCAAGAATGCCTCCACCAGTCGAAAAATCGATTATTCGTGACGTATTGAAGGTAGTTGTCCCAAGGGCACCTAAGGTCGCGCCATTACGGAGCCGAACGCGATTTTGTGCAGTGCCGAGGTTATTGTCGGCTGAGAATTCGGTCACCCCAGCGTTGAGTTGTAGACCGGGGTTGGACTCATCGTTATTGACTCCAAAATTAGAATTATTCCCGCTCAGGCGTAGTGTGCCAGCTCCGTCACGAACAATGCGGGTGCTGCCGGAAAGGTTCGCAGAAATCAGTAGATCAGTTGCTGCCGAGCCGTCCGCAACGGTGATGTTGTTGGAGAATGATCCGAAAGTAAGTTTGCCGGAAATCGTCGAGGTATTGGCAGAGGCTTGCTGGTAATGCGTTGATTAGAGCCGTTTATTAGGGACAATGTGCCACTGCCGGTGGCGATGGTGCCTCCACGCAGAATCACTTGGTTGAGTGACTGACTGTAATTATTCAGATTGAAGTTACCCAATTCTCTTACAGTAACCAACTGCGAATTGAAAAGACGGTCATTGTTGAGTAAACGAACCTCGGCTGAATTTCCCGCGCCACCGATAGTGAGGCCCGCTGAAAAAGCCTGAGTATTGGTATTGTTCAAATCTACTCTGCCATTTTCAATCAGCCCTTCAGCTTGGAAAGCACTACCGGATAGAGTCGTCGTTCCGCTTCCTGTCTGCTTGAAGAGCGTACCGACGCCGCCGAAAAGTGGACCACTCAGTAATAAATCGCCACTTCCGGAGCGCAGAAATGTTTTACCCGCACCGTTGATCTGTCCACTCAGCGTCAGAGTACCCGTCGACCCTTGAATGAGTTCAAGCGTATTGTTACCGCCGATATTTATGCTCGAGGAAATGGTCAAACTGTTTCCTTGAAGCAGCCTAAGAATCGAATTAGCGGCACCATTATTAAAAGTGAAAGCATTGCTAGAAAGAGTGAAGTCTGCGAAATTGTTGCTCCGAGTCACATCGAGTAGGCCGAGCGTGCGGTTGCCTTTAAGATCAATATCAAGACCATCTAAACCTGAATCAAGATTACCGAAGCGAGCCCATGCACCGGTCCCATCAGGCGCAACACCGCCTACCCAGTTGTCTTTACCATTATTGCCTGCCCACTCGTCTTTTTTGTCGCCACCCTGCCATCCTGTCTGCCCGTTGGCGGGACTAATCTCTGAAATCGCACAAACAAGCACAATGCACCAAAGTGGTGAGCTTGAAAAAACTCTTAAATGTGTGAATGCTTTGTTCAATTAGAAGAAAAAGCGTATTTGTAAAACAGACTAAAATTTTAGCGTGTATGTAAGGTGATGACTTCATTTTCTTACGTTAATACGTTTTTCAAAGGACAACATAATTTGAGCGATAAATTTTCGTAATCAAGCCAAATTATGTTTATTATAAATTATTCAAAAAAAGAGCATTAAACTATTCTGCTGTAATAATTTATAAATTAGAAAAAAGGTAACTATCGAGTGATGTCGACCGTCATTCTAGAAAAAATGACGTCCAACACCTGCATTTTACGAAGTAAACAAAAAAGTAACTTCTCCCTCCACGGTATTTTTATTTAAAGGACACGTAGCCTTTAAACACTGGAGAAAATAAAAAGTTTGCCCGTAATGCAAATTTGTGTCTGTGTCATGCTGCCATGACATGTAAACACGAAGAG
>Ga0307934_1000492_pt1 | contig 29255 bp, 25 predicted proteins | sample OrgLakmetageno90_FD_201838 | JGI IMG/M metagenome (GOLD analysis project Ga0307934, IMG submission 201838) | Saline water microbial communities from Organic Lake, Antarctica - #90 | ecosystem: Environmental > Aquatic > Non-marine Saline and Alkaline > Saline | place: Antarctica: Organic Lake...
TTTTGGCAGACTCCGGGCGCTCGTCCTCGAGCTCGATGGTGAGCCCTGGGTTCAGGAAAGCCAGCTCGCGAAGACGGGTGGCAAGTCTATCAAACTGGAAAGTAATCGTATCTACGAAAATCGTCGCATCCGGGAAAAAGGTAATGGCGGTACCCGTTTTCTTTGGATCGGCCTCGCCGACGACATGCAGGGGCTCCGTGGTCTTGCCGCGCTCGAAAGCGATGCGGTGAACTTGGCCACCGCGAGTGATGTCCGCTCGGAACCAATCGGAGAGCGCGTTCACGCACTTCGCCCCGACACCGTGGAGGCCACCGGAGTACTTATAAGCACCTTGGCCGAACTTTCCGCCTGCATGGAGATTCGTGAGAACCAATTCCACAGCCGGCATGCCGAACTTTTCATGCATATCGACTGGGATGCCACGCCCGTTATCCGAGACTAAAATTGAGCCGTCCACATGAATGGCGACTTTGATCTTGCCGCAGTAGCCCGCTAGATGCTCGTCGATAGAGTTATCAAGAACCTCAAACACGCAGTGATGAAGGCCACGCTCATCTGGGTCCCCAATGTACATTCCCGGGCGCTTACGAACGGCATCAAGGCCCTCGAGTTTATCGATCTGACCGGCGTTGTATTCCTGCTCGTTTCCAACCTTGGTTTGCGCTTTTTCCGGCTCTTTTGGGATCTCTGACATAGGGCGTGGGGAGGGTCTTAAATCCGTGGTTTGTAAACAAGGACTTATTCCTTTAAACTAGGATTATTTTCGGGCCACCAAGGAACTATTCATAAGTCGTTTCCGCTGTTAATTTTTGCTCATGAGAAGTTCGAGCGCTGGGGAATCTGGATCTAAATCGCCCATTTCACCCTAGAACCGGCCTTATAAAGCTGATTTCTTTGAAAAAAACGTAACAAAGTCTTGCAACGCGTGCCAACTAGAAGGAAACCTTCTTGCGGAGATCGCACGAGTAGCTCAGCGGTAGAGCAACCCGTTTACACCGGGTCGGTCGGCGGTTCGATCCCGTCCTCGTGTACCATCTCCCCTCTGCTTATGCAGGCCCTGGGGTGAATTGGATTTAGTAGAACTCGTCGCGTTTTTCTTCCAAGACGATCAACCAGTTCTTCATCGTGATCGGAGGAAGCTCAGCAGGATGACTGATAGTTGAGAGGTTCATCTTAATTCGATTGGCCAACATTCCGGCACCAGAGACAGCAGTCGCATCAAGAGGCCTTACGGGGTTTGTTGCGTTCTCACTAGCCATCGAACCAACTTGACCTATAAGCTCGACCTCAAAAGGATCAAAATCCACACCGTAGCGTTTTTCGGGAGTAAATAGTGAAGCCGGCGGATAGAAAGTCCCACTTGGAGGCGTGTAACCCGCAGGCGGGCTCATGGGAGTCACATTGAAGTCATCACCAATGTGTAGCCTAAGATTGGTTACTATAGAGAAGCCTTTAGTGAAATCTGTGAGATCCGCACATTCATTCAGGATAACTCCGTAGTCGTTAATAGTGGAAGGGATTGTCGGTTTATTGAGTTTGGTGCTACCTAGGTAGTCCACGTTCACCACCAAAGAATGATTGATATCTAGGTCATCCGCACCGATCGCATCCATGAAATCCTTGAATCTTTCAGGATAGACCGCAATACATACCTTCCCGCTTATAAGATTTTTTACCTCAAAAGGGTAGCGTGGCTTGGAGTAGCCGTCTTTCAGAGTTCCTACAAGGGGATCACCAAACGTGTCGTTATCAAATCGTATCGTCCCGCTAACTCCACTTTTGAAAAAGAAAAAGCCATTTTTCCCGTAGGCCAAATCGACGGGCTCTGGGAAAGACGCCGTCTCGTTTTCCTGTGCAACATAGGTGTAGCCAGCCGGCAAGCTACCCGCCGCACCATTATTTAGAGGTAAGACCAATGATTGGCGCAGCCCTCCTTGAAAGTATGAAAAAGTCAGTTCCGTAGGAGTCGGGTCAGTCGCGCTCACACAATCTGAAATATCCAATCTCATCGCACATTCCAAGGCGCCGACGGAGTATTCGTTCCACGTCGTCGGGGAAATCGTAGCGGTCTCAGTAGAATGGCTGAATCGATCGAAGTAGTCCTTACCTCGGTTGATTGGAACAAACGCCGCTCTCCCGCTGTCTGATGAGACCGAAATCGGGAAGAAATCACCATCAGTGACCCGGTAAGATTCCCGAACCCCTGGAGCCATCGGGTTTTGTGTGAAGGATTGTCCACCGATGGTGGCATCCTCGGAAAGTTCAAATCCACGGCGGCTTGAGAGACTTGAGAGTGATGTGGAGCCTTCGACCACCGCTCGGCTTGCAAATACGTTTCCGCTGATTGTCACATTATCCCATGCTTGGCCGTTTCCATGTTGCCCCAAGGCCATGAACGCGCTTCCAGAAATCGGCAGTTGTGAGGGAATTTCATAAACTGATAGCACGAAGGTCCGTTCAAGACGCGAGAGCTTGGTAATACTGTCATCGTGTTCTGCTAGATTCATTCGAAAAGCCCACCAATTTCGTTTCGCTAAAAACATATCCCCTGGCTTCGCGTATCCGAAGTCAATGTCTGGGTAGGGGATGAGATTGAAGTCCGGATAATCCGTTGTTGAGAGACCGACTTCACCTGAGGCGAGGCTACCGTATCTTTTGAAATTTGAAATGATCGGGAACGTATCATCGTTCGAAACTTGACCTCCGTCGTTAAGAGAAGGTGGGAATCCCACACCTAAATCACGATTCAACCCAGCGGTCACTGTGCCACTGTTAGCAATAACCGTATTGAAAATTCTTGATGGTGCGGCCAAAGCAGAATCGCCTGAGTTGCCAGCGATTGAGCCTGGTAGGCTCATTGCATCCATGAGTGCCGTGGAAATAGAAGTTCTCGCATTCGCGCGTTCAATAGCGTCATTAAAAATACTGACGAATCCCAAAGCATCACGCTTTTCCTGAGTGGAGCCTGAGCCATCCTGCATCGCCTTGATCGCCCGGTTTGGCGTCAGCGCCACAATAGAGCGCAGCATTGCCTCCTCTTTTTCTCGGTAATCAGTCTGAACCTGAATATCCGCCAAAACTGCCTGGGCGCTCGCCGCCCGCTTGTAGGCGAAAACCATCATGGTGAGCATGAAAATTGAAGTGGTAAGCACCACGAGAAGTGAGGCGTAACCAGCGGGGTATTTCTTTTGAGTTTTAGTTTTCATCACATGGATCCTGAGAAGATGATTTCCTCACCTGCCGGGCCGGTGAGACGGACACGAATAATTCCCGCTTCTACAAAAAAATCGATATCCGTCGGTTTGTCTGTGACTGCCCATTCCGGCTTAGAGAGCGTGCCCGAGACCGGGATCACAAAATAGTAAAGAGCCATGGGCTTAGTATCATCGACAGCCTGTGTGTAATCGAAGATCGTTGCCTCATCCTTATCCACAACATTTTGGAACGAGAGAATACCTGCACGGACCGTCCCATCTGGTTGCCGGAAATTAAGTAACACGGCTGGTGAGTCGGTAAGCCGTGGATTTGCTCCAGAAAGTGCGTCACTCAAATTGGCATGCAGTCGGAACCGCTCAGCACTCAGTAATAGCTTGGAAATATGATTACTGATCACCGGAGCTTCCTCATTCAGGAAGCTCTGGGCTTTGAAAATTCTCAGAAAGGCGATCTGCTGATTGAGCATCGCCATCACAATTGATCCGATGGTGATACCAATGACAATAACCAAGGATAGCTCCAAAAGCGTGAAGCCTCTCTTAAATGCGATCAACCTGCTTTTCATTGGGCTCTCACAAAGGTTCGGGATTTTACATAAGTGCGCTCGGCAATTTGATAACGGAGTACACTTTGCACTTTCCATATTTTCATGGCCGCTGGATTAGTTGCCACCGTTCCGGCTCCTCCATCGATGGGGTAATTCTCTTGGTCTGCAAAGCGAGTTCGAGTCACCTCCCCTAGCACGGCCCTGCCACCGGGAAGCCGGCCGATCTCCACAGGAGTAGTTTCGATATTAGGAAAAGCTGGCCAAGGCGAGTCGGTGGCAATCAAGTCCTCAAATGGGATACGATCTGCTGTAGAGCGCTCAAAGGTCAGGTAGGCGTCTGAGAGCACTTGTTGCAGCGAATATTGCCGTGGCTGAATCACGTTAAGCGAGAGTTGGAGAAGGATTAGCCCCACAATGGTGAGGATTGAAAGCGCCACCGTCGCTTCGACTAAAGCAAATCCACTTCGTAAACCTCTGCTTCGCAGCTTGCGTGACAAGCCTAAGCGAGAGACAGTCGGCCTGTGAGAAATCCGCCCCTGCTTCCCAAGCGCAAGTTTATCGGCACATTGCTTGGTGCCGGGCTGTTCATGATCTCGAGCCGAATGCATGGCCAGGCCGTTCTCAAGCCTCCGTTTGGCTTGGATTGGGGAGACTCTCCGGAAAAGCTGATTTCTTGGGCCACCGACCAAGCGATGGACATCACCATCACACTCCCGGGAGGAAAGCAGGAGCTCCGTAACATTCAAATTAAGCCGACCAAAGGGCTCTTGCCGAATTCCACCGCATCTTCCGTTGAGGGGAAATTTCTCAACGGAGGATTGTTTGAGCTCACAGTTCATTACAGAGACTCTTCTGTTTCCGCCGCTACGATGGAAGGGCGTTTTAACGAAATGAAAGGGCAGCTCGCTCGTGAACACGGAACTTTCTCCCCTAATCAACAGCGGAGGGCTGTTGAGGATCAGTTCGTGACGCGGACTCAATCGTTTCATCGGGAATCTCTAAAAGGTGTGTTCATGCTAATCGCTTGGACGGAAGTTGAAGACCTTTTAAGAAAAACCAAGCAAGCGAGGTTTTCGCTTATTTATAGGAACGATAACTTTAAGTCAGAATTAGAGGATAGGAAAATTAAGGAGTAGGGGTTTTATTCGGTAGTGGTTACCGAGCCATTCACAGTAATAACTCTGTCAACGTTGAAGGTCACCCAATCAAGCCGGTCGATTCCGAACGGAGTGGCCGTCAGAAGCTCTATCGTCCAGACACCATCTTTAGGGATGACGTCATCCCAGTCCTCGACGACGAGAACTCGGTTCTGTGGGACTGATTCCTCGATAATCAAAGCCGATCCAGAAACCACGGTCCCTTCGGTACCAAGACTTTGATTCCCTTCATACACCTGAGCGTAGATTTGCGCGTTTGGATAAATATCATTAACCGCAATCGTGACATCCGGGACTTGATAATCGATAAGTTGTCCTTGGGCGATTCCTGAGATCGTGCCATCAGCCACTGGCCATATCTGAACCGTGGCGGAATCAAGCTGTGATTCCGGCACATCAACCTCAGGATGCTCTAGGGAAAACACGGAAAACCTCTCCTCCCCACGGACTTTCGATCTATCGGCACCAGCTACAGAATTGACGAGATACTGCAAAACTTGATCTCCATTTGAGTCGATGAAACCTTGTCCAAGTAAAGTCGCTTGGGTTCGATTCAAGTTTGATCCATCACCTCCTTCACCAAAGGACTGAACGTGGTGTAACAGTTTAACTTTTTTTAACGCCTCGGGATCATCAGGACCACTCACTAGACCATCAACCGAAATTTCGACATTGAAGGGGCGGTCTGCACGAGTTCTCGGGACAGTTTCATAAGGGTCTTCCGTTCTGATTTGGACTACCGCCACTGGCACGGTGCTACTCACGTATTTTGTATCGAGAAGATAACCGGTAAGCGGATTCGACTTCACGGTGTGCAGTTCGAAACGAGCTCCATTAGGATTGATAGGAAGAGGCGAAAGCTCCTCGCCAGATGATTCAACGGTAACGTTCCAAACCGTTCCCTCGGTACCATCGGACGGCAATTGCACCTGACGGATGAAGTTTTGGAAGTCAGACTCACCACCATATCCTTGGCTTAAGCTCCCAGCTGTAAGCAGTATGGCTGTAAAAATTGATTTGTTCATGGTTTTGTAATGTTCGTGTTCCTTTTAAAATCGTTATGGTTTGGCCTCGGCAGTTTCTTTCTCCTCTTTTTCTTTCTGGGGCAGCATCGAAATCGGCCCAGTCAAGTAACTCGCGACGATTAGATTTTGGCTTTTACTTAAATGCTCAGATACTCCTTCGGCAAGTGGTTCTTTCCCCTCGGCTTGAGCTCGTGTCACCTCGACAGTTGTAATCCAGCCTCTATTGAGCCTGAAGAAGTCCAACCAGCCTATTACCTTATTCCCAGGAGTGTGATTATTCAGACGAGCCTTATAATTCTCTGGGACTTGCATAATAGCGCGCTTTGGTACCAGCGTGGTGACTCCGTTGAATGAAATAACGTCAGAAGAGCTAATAAGGTCTTTAGGAATGTTCTTTTTAGATGGATCCTCACCCTCAGAAGGCTGCATTTTTTTGATCGGATCCAAGTTCTGGGTAGCTTTCAGCTTCTTAACAATCATGTCGTGAGTCTCAGCGTCTCTAAAGACGGATTTCTTTGCTCCGGGCTCCGCGTTTGCTATTGCAGTTAGAGCTAAAGCAACGCCTACCGAAGCGCCATGTATGGTTCTCTTCATGATATTTAGTTGTTTCTTTGGTATAAAAGGCTGACCAATTGTTTACGAGCCACCGCATGCTTAGCCTTCATCATCAACCGTCGGGTCAGTGTCATATTGCATGAATGGCGCGTTTCCAGGATTACTGGAATCAATACCATCCACGTTATTGCCGTGCCCGTTATTATTCTTGGGTTTATTTGAAGTGAACGTCACGAGCAGAACCATGTCCTGAAGGTCATATCCGTTATTATTCTGCTGATTATCGTTATGGGTAAGTTCCATGAAGATGATCACGTCCATAGGACCGATCTTAACTTTCCCATCACTGCCCAAATAAGGCTTGATGAAATCTTCAAGGCTATCGCCATATTCAGGAATAACTGATGGCGGGGTATCGCCGTCAACAAGTGCTCTCACATAGCTGCCACTGGATGTCGTCCGTGTAGGCCCCCATTTATTATTATAATTGTAGCGTCCGCCAAACCTAAGAGTTTCACCGGCTTCCATCTTTTTATTATTATTCCTCTTCCAGACCACTTTTGAAGGATTCACATCATGGTTGTCCCCGTAGAAGATACGCTCGTAGCTTCCACCATTAAAGCTCACGTTCGCTTCAGCGTCGACGTAAGAGAAGGAATTGCTGTTACTTGAGGAAACTGTGACACCGTTCCCTAGCACTCGAATTTTCACCTCAAGCTCTTCACGTGCCGTAATCGTAGAAGGATCCGTGATATCAATGTAGTTTTTCACCGTTGATGGATGAGTGACACCCCATGTGAGAGTCGGTTTTGTGCCTGTCTGCACCACTGTCGGGGAGGCGGTTAGCCAGCCGACGGGGACGGCGGGGATCTGTTGCTCTTGCGCGGCAGAGTGTGCCACGGTCGCCAATAAAGCGAAGGTTACGACGGAGGTCGCTTTCAGGACGGTTGCGTTTTTGTTGGTTTTCATAACTGCGTTTTGTTCGGGTTTGGATTAGGATAGTTCCTTCGGAAAGAACGTTTAAAAGATTAGCGGTCTTGTGGTTTATTCTGTAAGTATAACACGGCTGTTGGATTCATTAAATGATTTCCATGGGCCTGCGGGAACTTCATAAGAATTTACGAACTTCCATTCGACGCGTTTACCGCTGGATAGCCCAAGAAAATCTCGCACGGCAGGACTGACATCGATCCCGGCATTCTGGTTGCGGTTCAAGCGGGGATTTTGATTGCCGAAGACGTATTCGTAATGATCGGTTTCGAAGGGACCCACATCTTCCCATTGGGCAAAACAAATTCTTCCATCGTGGTGGATGGCAAGCCAGCGGCCTTTGCAGACAGAGATTCCTTCACCTTGGTAGCTTTCCCAGAACCACGGGATAAATTCGGACGCTTCGGCCCGATGGCGAAAATCTTTTCCGATATCGTTGTAGGGAAGGGCGATATAAAAGGGGTTTAACTTTGGAACAAAGCCATTTGGGGAAAACCCATTGCGGTGATCGGGATCGTCGTATCCACCGAAATTTGATTCCCAGTTCTGATCCCAAGCGCTTTTGTTGTTCGGCGTTGGATTATTTTCGGTTGGTTCTTCTCCTACCCAAAACACGGTTGCCACTACATTGCGTTTCCAATGGGATTTCCCGCGGAATTTTTGTGGCGGATTTTCTAGAACCACTCGCGCAGCCTCAGGAACTCCGAAGGGATCAGATAAACTGGAGAGAATCGCACGTCTATCGTCTAATAAAAATTCGTGAGCGGTATCCAATTTATCAGCCAGCCCCACTCCGGAAGCCACCCCAATGAAGAGGAAGCTAGCAGAGAACGCTGCGATATAAGTTGGTTTCATTTCAGTGGGAATTTTTAAAATAATTTTAGCGAGGTGTGTGAAAGGGATGGAATAACTTGCTGCTTACAAGTTCCCGTGTAAGCCATCCGTAATCAAGGAATCATGCGTTCCCTTTCTAAAAAAATTGAATAGTTAACTCAACTGATGGGATTCCTTGCATTCCCACATCAAAAATATCAAAGTTCTGACGCAATACCTTATCTCTTGCTGGTATTTTTAAAAATCGCTGAGTTTAGGATCCCTTTGATTCCAGACAAAAATTACCGCTTTTCGATCATTAAGCAAAGCCGACAAATGAATATCAGAAGTCTAAATCGACTAAAAACTTAATCGATTTTAGCCTCAACCTACAGGTCGGGTAGATTCCAGAAGTTCGCTATTCTGGCTCTTCCGGCCATTTTCCCTAGTAGGTTCAGAGCGCGTGTTTATGAGCCGCTAAAAATTAGGACGCACCCCAATTCAGGCGGCTTTGTGACAAATTAAATTCCAGTCACAATCTCAAGCTCTGGCATGGCTTCCTTGAGCTCGGAAACGGCCCCTTGTGAAACATCGGTCTGCCAGAGGTAGAGACGCTTTAGATTTGGAAGCACGCTGAGCTTCCTTACTCCAGCATCGGTTACTCGCGTTCCGTAGAGGTTGATCGATTCGAGGCTTGGCATTTTAGCCAATATTTCCAGTGCCTCGTCGGTAATACCTGACTCCGAGAGTCTGATCGTTCGAAGGTTCTTGGCAGCGGCGAGCAGCTCGACGGATTTGTCGGTGACTGCCGTTGAGGAGAGATCAGCGGAAACCAACTTTGGAATAACGGGTGCGAGTTCTGCAAACTTCTCATCATTGAGATTCTTACGAAGGGAAACTGCAGTGAAGGTTAGGTTAGAGGAAGATCTCGACTCGAAGGTCAGGCCGCCGGGAAATGTTTCACTGAGAGCCAAAACGGTTGCTTTCAAATCCTCAGAGGGAAGGTCGGACTTAGACTCTACCTTCACAACTTCGATTGGTGCAACAGAGAGATCCAGCTTAGCAATCGCATCACGGATTGCATCGGTGAGTTCAAGTTCACCCACGGTCTTGACTGGATCAGCTCCTTGGTCGATCCACCATTTCACGACAGCGAGCTCATGGTCCTCGATGTCTTTTTTGCCTTCAGGTGGCATGTGCTCTTCATCGTCTTGGTCGAGTTCAACTCGGAAAACAATGTTACTATCCAAGGCGTTGCCTGGCTCGATGCCCTCGCCTTCTTTACCGCCTTTGACAAGGAGGTCGAAGGTATCCATGCGGAATCTACCTTTGGATTTACCTTCTTTATGGCACTCGACGCAACGGAGATTGAGAATGGGCTGCACGATATCCGCGTAGACGAGTTGCTGCTCAAGCGGCTTGGCCTCTTTCTCTATATCCTTTTCTTTCTCTTTAGCTGGAAGGCCAAGGATTTCTCGGATCGGATCCGGAGCATATTCAAATAGATAATCTTTACCGTGGGTAATCGATGCACCGGCGTGGCTGGCGTAACTCATAATGCCAACACTGGCCAAAACCATGAATCGGTAGAAAATCTGCGAGGAGCCCGGAGCCATAACCCACGTTTTGGTAATGAACGTAAGAACTGCGACGGAGGCGAAGGCGATACCGCCCCAGAGGTGGTCTTCCACCAGTTCACCTTCGAATCCACCGCCTTGATAGAGCAGAAATCCGAGCACAACCGCAAGCACTGCACTGGAAGCACCGAAGAATAAGGGGAACAAGCCTGTCTGAGACTTTTTCCGGCTGAACATCGCAAAAAATTCCTGTGTGATAATTAGAATGAAAATACCAATCGGGAGATGCAGGATTACCGGATGGAAATGTCCGAGAAAGCGGACGATATCGGGCATTTCGGCACCATCTGGCTTACCAGCTCGGAGAGGTATATAGATCATCGCAGCGATGATCAGCAGGCCAAAGAACGCTGTTATCCAGAGGAGAGCTTTATTTGCGGGCTTGGCTTCGGCTTCGGCTTCGGTTTCGGCAGTCATTTCAGGGAAGGGAATGTGATCAGAGAGGCGGCGTGGTATCAGACATCAATTGTGGTTTGATTCTGATCTTTGCTTTTGCTTGATTGCGCGGATTTTTCCTTTTTCGAAAGAAAGGGCAACCATTTAAATAGGTCGTAGCCAAGGTAGCTGGCGCACTTGAGCAACAGCGCCAATGCCACGCCCTCGTCAATGAACGGGATTGGGTCCGGAACTGGGCCTGCGGTGAGAAGATACAATCCAGATAGTACGACACCGGTCCATGCAAGTTTGCGTTTCATAACGTATCTTACTACGTCACGGGTGGCGCGCAACTTTCCGAGTTTTCTTGATTTCATGACGAGACTCGCGAAGTCTCCGCCCAGTTATGGATTATCTGATGCTTAAAACCCTCCACGTAGCGGCCGCGTTCGCTTTATTCGCTTCATTGGGTGCAACCATGCTCGGGGGCTCACGTAAGCAATCCGCCTCCATACTCCATGGCATCTCCATGCTGGCCATCCTGATAATCGGGTTCGCGATGCTTAAGAGGCCACCAATGGATCAGTTCTGGTGGATGGCGAAACTGGGCATCTGGATATTCATCGGCATCGCTCCAGCACTGGTAAAGAAGAGGATTCTGCCACCGACTATCGTGCTAACTTTATCGCTTATTGCTGCGTTCGGTGCCGCCTATCTCGGCCTTTACAAGCCGTTCTAAGAAACTCGCGCAACGATGCGTCCTTGGTCGAAATCGTAGGGCGTCATTTCCAAAAGCACCTTTTCGCCATCTAAAAACTCCGCTTTCGCGTCGGTGAGTGGTTTGGAGAGATGCCCGAGCATCACTTTTCCATTCATCAGCTCCACTGCGTAGAGAATCTCGCCTTTACGCTCGACGATGGTTCCAGTGGTTTCGATCGCTTGTTCGGACATGGCGAAATCATCATCCGAGATCGCGCCAACGCACAAGCCCCGCGAGTGGCATTTCTCCATCCGGATGCCAGAGAATCCCGGGCTCCTGCGCCTCACCTGGAGAACAAATCCTCGACGGAGCGATTTCCTCCAGCTCATTACTGCTGGCAAGCGGCTCTACCACCGCCGTGGATAAGAAATCAATTTCGGCACCCAGCGATTCACGATCAAGCTCCTCCGGCATGGGAATCACACGCACGAAGCCGCCGGACAGCCCCGGTTTAAGCAGGGTTTCCTCGCGATCCAGAACCACCGTCCAGTCGACCGCTTCTGGGCTTTCCCAAAGCTTCAGGTCCGCGCCGTTAGCATTGCGGAAACGGACCAACTCGCGCGCATTGCGTATTCCACCTGCCTCGGAAACAGTGGCGGTAATCTTGGGCCGCCGGGCCTCCAAGGCATGCGCCAGCTTTTGGCAGAACTTTTCCTCATCACCTTTGAAGTAGATAGTTTGAACAGAGAGGCATCCGCGCTGGCCATAGCGCATGATATCCTCTGCTAACTCGGTTTCGAGACCCTCACGATCTTCAAATATAAAAGCCGCGCTGATTTTTGGGCCGTGCTCGATGAGTCGCGTTCTAGGAGCGAGCCAGTCACGGAAAAAGCTTAGTGCTTCCGCCCCACCGTAGATCACTGCAACTTCCGGGGCTTTCCAAGCATCCGGCAGCTCGCGTTTCACCTCAAGAAAATCAAGATCAGCCGCCCACACTTCAAATTCCATCAAGCCCTCAGAAGGAATTTTCACCCAGCTTTCGCAGCCGATGAGAATCGCACGAAATACCGATTGGAACGCTGCGTGTTCGGTATTTCCACTAACGACATGGAGCACCGGCCCGCGTGCCACCACCTTCGTCCCATCCACCCACTGCTCGAGTCGGCGAGAATCACCAAGCTCACGATCGATCCAAGCTATCAGCGTGGCCTCGCCATATTCGCCCACCCACTTTTCCAATTTTTTGCGTTGGGAAAGGAGGAATTCGATGCGTTTGGAAAGCGTCTTCATACGGCCATCATGCGTTTTGTAATATATCGTCAACTCCGCGCGAGCATCCACGTGCCACTGCTGCGGGATCACGACCCAACAGAATAAACTCACGTTCTCCCATCGCTATCGCAAAATCCTGCGTTCGTATGGCGGACACCGTATCGAGATTCGCCAGATCGACGATCTCCAAATACCCAGGCTGCCCCTGCTTCGCGGGTTTCCCGGAAAACACGTCAATCACACGTATTCCCGTCCAAGGCGGGCCCTTATGAGAAATTTCGTGGCCCCATTTGTAGAACTGGGAAAACAGCTCGGTCATACCATACTCGTTGAGAATTTTTGATTCCGGCACACCGAGACTCCCGCTGAGCCGCTGCCGGACTTGCTCTGGAGAAAAACTTCTACCCAAGCCCTTACTCCCGCCCGTCTCGAATATCCAAGAGCCCTCCGCCAGTGAGATGACATCCATTCGCTCGCAAGCCTGCACCAAGGCGATGGAAGTTCCGAGCACTGCAACCGGTCCCTCAGGAGCAAACACTCCAATATACCCCTCCGCATCAATCAGCCAACGCCCCTCCCGATCGAGCATCTCGAACATTCTGACCAAAGAAGAATGCGGCGCGTCCGCAGCGCACTGCGAGAAGAACCATGGCTCCTTCAGTTTCGGTAAACCAAGCACGCGCCAAGCTCCCAGCACTGAAGCCTGATAAAGATCAAGATCACGAAACTCATGTTTGCCCTTCACCTCACGCGTCGTCCCTGACGTTAGGAAATAGCCTTTCACCTGATCTTTCGGGAAAGTTCTCAGCGCTGTCCCGGACAGCTTGAACACATCAGTCGGCACCGCAGGAATATCATGCCAGTCACTCACCGAATCGGGAGTAGCTTTAACTGCTTCGCAATAATTCCGATACGCCGGATTCTCGCTAAATTGGAAACGGAAGACCTCCAAGGCCGCTTCCGCAAAGTCGCCCTCGCCTCCACGCATCCATTTCAGAAGTGTTTCTTTAAGCGTCACGCCACTTTCATACGGCGTGGCGAATCACTTGCAAAGTTTTATGCCCTTACAGCACCTCTCGCGTCGCTTTTATCAACAATCCCGAGTTGGCCTACAGCCCCTAATTTCGACATTCCCGTGAGCTTTTCCAATTCAGCCTTTCAGAAGCATTTTTAAACTTCGCAACTCATCATCCGAACTTGATCCAAAAGTCTGTATGCGCGCTCTACTCCGATAGAAAGGCGCGTTTGCAGAAGATACGCGCATGTTTAGGCAAGCCACGCGATGCGCTCTCATGCTCAAGCTGCTTCATTTAGCGCGTGAACGTTCTAGCAATCACCATACTCGTGAGCTCATGCCTTGCCGCGATTTTCGTCGTATGCTTCGCGATTGAAAGCCGCCGTGGCCGGAATTCCAGTTGCGAGCGTGATTCGTTGCTCCCTCTGGACTCCACATCAGACAACAAGCCCCACTCCTAAGACCTTTCCGACTTTCCTAATTTATGACCACTGAAATCACTTACGACGACAAGACCGTCCGCCGCTTCATGACCGCCTCCATCTTCTGGGGAATCATTGGCATGCTCGTCGGCGTTCTCGCCGCCACCCAGCTCTCATGGTGGCAGATGAACGGAAAATTTCTCGAAACGATCACCTTCGGGCTCTTCAAGGCAGAGGGCCTCGCCTACATCACCTTCGGCCGCATCCGTCCTCTGCACACCAACGCGGTCGTCTTCGCCTTCGTCGGAAACATGGTATTCGCCGGCGTTTATTACTCCACACAGCGCCTCTGCAAATGCCGCACGGCCTCTGACCTGCTTTCCACCATTCACTTCTGGGGCTGGCAGCTCATCATTGTTGGTGCAGCCATCACCCTCCCCGCCGGTCTCACACGCGGCAAAGAATACGCAGAACTCATCTGGCCACTCAACATTGGCGTAGTCCTGATCTGGGTGATCTTCGGAGCCAATTTTTTCTGGACCCTCGCGAAGCGTAACGAGCGTTCACTCTACGTTTCCCTCTGGTTCTACATCGCCACGATCATCACCATCGCCCTCCTCTATGTCGTCAACCACCTCTCCATTCCGACATCTTGGACCCATTCCTATCCCATCTTCGGTGGAGTTCAGGACGCGCTAGTCCAGTGGTGGTATGGCCACAACGCCGTCGCCTTCTTTCTGACCACACCGATTCTCGGGATCATGTATTACTTCATACCGAAAGCGGCAAACCGCCCGGTATATTCCTACCGCCTCTCCATCATTCACTTCTGGTCGCTCGTCTTCATCTATATCTGGGCTGGCCCACACCACTTGCTCAATACCTCCCTTCCGCACTGGCTTCAGAGCCTCGGCATGCTTTTTTCAATTCTGCTCTGGGCTCCTTCATGGGCAGGCATGCTCAACGGCCTACTCACCCTTCGCGGCGCGTGGGACAAGCTCCGCACCGATCCCGTCATCAAATTCTTTGCCGTCGGCGTCACGTTCTACGGCATGGCTACATTTGAAGGCCCGCTACTCTCCATCCGCGCGGTCAATGCCCTCTCGCATTATACCGACTGGACCGTTGGCCACGTCCACTCCGGCGCCCTCGGCTGGAACGGCTTCATGGCAGCCGGTATGTTCTACTGGCTCGCTCCACGCCTTTGGAAAACCAAGCTCTGGTCTACCTCCCTCGCCAACATGCACTTCTGGATCGGCCTTGTCGGCATCCTCCTCTACGTCTCCTCCATGTGGATCGCTGGCATATCCCAAGGGCTCATGCTCGCGGAAACCAATACCGGCGGAGCCACTCTCAAATACGAATTTGTCGAAACCCTCCGCCAGATCAACATCTACTATATCATGCGCTCGATCGGCGGAACCTTCTACCTGCTCGGCTTCCTCCTTTGCGCCTTCAATATTTTCAAAACCGCCCGCTCCGGGAAAGCCACCAACGACACAGTCGAGGTCAAGGTTCTTGAAAAAAGTAAAAAGGACACCATGCCGCTTGGTAAGGCACTTTTCAACGATCCTGTCAGCTACGCAGTGCTCGGCGTCGCATTCATGATCCTTTGGTTCCTGCTCCCGCCGCACGCGGACAAAGCCGCCCTGATCGTCACCATCATCATCGCCGTGAAAGGCTTTGCCGTCTTCCGGAAAGACTCGAAAAGCTGGTCCGACTACTTCGACAGCCTGCTGGAAAATTACCTTCCGTTCACCATCCTGATATTCTTCGCCGTCGCCATCGGTGGCATGGTCCAGATCATCCCGTCCCTGCTTGTCAACCAAGCCGCTAATATGGAGGACAGACTCCAAGTCCCATACACACCACTCGAGCTCGCCGGCCGCGACATCTACGTTTCCGAAGGTTGTTACAACTGCCACTCGCAGATGATCCGCACCCTCGTTCCAGACGTCATGCGCTACGGACCGACAGAGGAGCAAGGTTACAGCCGCATGGGAGAATCACTCTACGACCACCCACACCAGTGGGGCTCCAAACGCACTGGCCCCGACCTCGCACGCGAAGGCGGCCCGCTCGTTGAGGGCTCGGAATCCGTCCGCAGCGGGCGCCGCTCGGACCTCTGGCACTTCAACCACTTCTGGGATCCACGTCAGACCTCTCCCGGCTCCAATATGCCACCTTACCAGTTCCTATTTGAGAATAAGTCCGACCTCAAATCCCTTCCGAAACGTATTGCTGTGCAATCCAGGCTCGGCATCCCGTGGGCAGCTATGGACAAACACGAGATCGAACAAAGCGCACGAGATCAGGCCATGAAAATCTCCGAAGCTCTCGTTGAAGCCGGTGCCTACCTTCCCGATAAGCCCGAACTCCAGAACAAGGAGCTCACGCGCCACCTATCGGAAACTCAAGTCGTCGCCCTCATTGCCTACATGCAAAAAATCGGCGTCTACGAAAAAGTCGAAACCCAACGCGAGCCACGCACCCTCGACCCAGACTCCCACCGCAAAGAGGCCAAAAAACAAGGCGAGCTCCCTATAAGCAGCATCCGATAAAATTTTAAATTCCAGCTTTTACCAAAATCATGTTTCACCGCGTCATCCACGAAAATTGGGCCTCCATCGTGCCCATCTTCTCCTTCACCGTCACTGCCGGAATCTTCCTCTTCGTTTCCATCCGCGCACTGACCCTCCCGAAAGAACGGCGCGAAAAACTCGCCCGCATCCCGCTCGACTGAATTTACAATCAAGAACCCACGACCCCAGCTACGCGCCTCATTTAAGGTCAACTCCCTCCCGAAATCTCAGTCTTCCACTGATCACTCAGCACTAGCAACTCAACACCATGTCAAACGAACCAGAAATACGCCGCGGCCAATACGCGGAGAAAGAAGGTGAAGTCGTCCTCCGCGATCACGAATACGACGGAATTCAGGAATACGACCAAAAGCTCCCCAACTGGTGGCTCTTCATCTTCATCGCCGCCCACGTCTTCTTTCTCGGCTACTGGGTCGCCTACTACAACTTGGGCTGGTTCAAGTCAGATGAGCAGAAAATCAATACCGCCATGGCCGTGATCGAAGAGGCTCAAGAAAAAGCTCTCGTTGATATGCTCGCCAAACTGGACGACCAAAAACTCGTCAGCGAATGGGCCACCGATCCCGTCCGCGTCACTTCCGGCAGCGAGGTCTACGTCACCAACTGCATCGCCTGCCACGGCCAGGATCTTGCCGGAGTCATCGATGTTGGTGGCGGGCAAACCGTCGCGCTTCCCGGCCTACCCCTAACCGATGGTGAATGGAAATACGGCGGCACACCCATGGAGATTTTCAAGATCATCAACGAAGGAACCCCAGCTGATTCCACCGGCCACAACGGAGCTAAAATGGAGGCTTGGGGCCTCAAACTACCACCCGTTCAAATCGCCGAACTCACAGCCTTCATCATCAGCGAGAACAAGGAAGAATTCGCGCTCAGCCAGTAGAGTTCCTGAGCGATTGCGCCTAATCTTTCAGGTCAAACTGCAGCGCCATGCGCATCGCCGTCTCGTAACCAATCGCTCTTGCCTTCCACATCTTCCATTCTTGCGCGGAGTTATCCTTGGGCTCCTCACCGCGTGGATCTTTGCCTGTGAGAAGAGTCACAATAAAAGCACCGCTCGCAGCATCGGAGAAATGACTCATGTGCCAATTGTCACGGAGCGGTAGAAGCGCTGGATCAACGTCTTTTATTTTCGCCCACATCAGACGAATCGGAACCGCACGGATATTTTTTTCGACCTCATTGTCACGGCACATGTCATAAGCCACTCCAAGATCAGTGCCGTCGTCATAAGCTTGTTTGTTAAAGTAGCGCTTATCAATTCCGTAAAGCATCGAGATCGCAGCGGTTCCTTTCGCCTCCTGCATCGGAAACCCATAAGAGCGATGAAATTTACTAGGGTCGACTTGGTAGCGCTTGTTCGGTTCAAAATTGCTGTTCGCGCGGCCGTAATTAAAGTCGATCAAACCCTCATCCAGATTATTAGTCTCCTTTGGCGTGATCTCACATTGCCTCATGGCCGCGATGATTCCGCTCTTGATTCCGCGCTCCGAGCTACTGCCGGTTTGGTTGAACGTAATGAGAGACTTATCTATGAACTCCATAGTGAAGGGAGTGCTCTCCGAGTAGGGTTTGGTAAATGCGGGTTTGGATTTATTTTTAATCAGCGTAGCTAAAGCCTTCTTTGCTTGCCCGCGCTGACCCCATGATTCCCGACCGCTCAAGGTGCTGAATACTGATGCTGCTGCCAAATAAGAAGAATCCGATCTGCCAATCGATCTAGCATCGGTGACAGTCTCGGCAGCTGGTGCCACAGGAATACCTAACCCTTGGCCAACTCGATATACAACCTCACTGAGGTGCTTCGTGGCCTCGGCGTTTTCCAGCCATGGCATGAGAAGCACAAGCTTGGTCCCACCGCCCGCCTTTAGTTCTTTCGCAATGAGATGCACGCCTTCGGCAAAAATCCCGGGCATGTGATTGATGAGATACGGATCGCCTACAATCACAGCGTAGTCCCAGCTCGTTCCGGATTCCCCTTTAAGTTGCTTCAGCCGGTCCTCTCTTCCCTCGGGCCAATAATAGTACTGAGCAAGACTATGACAGTGAAACTCAGTAGGAATTTCCCTGCCTGAAGCACCCAGCGCCACAGGCGTCTCCTTGGTCCGGTAAATATCTTCAAACACCACTTTTGAAGGGCCATTGCGCGCACCCTTATTGAGAATTTTTTCCAACTCTAGCCCCACTGATTTTAGGTCCATCCGTTTCTGCTGCTCCCCTCCCTCTTTGACATCAAAGTGATAACTAGAGCCTATCAACAAGACATTAACTCCCGCATACACTGGTGCGCTTAGCCAGAAACCAAGCGAAACAATAACAAACAACATCCACCTTGTTGAGCGTGCAAAAAAATGATGGTTGCGTGTCTGCAAGCCATCTTCGCTCCGAATAACGGCTACAACCTTGGCTTCGGCTTGAGGCGATCTCATGACTGTCATGCCGTTTAATAAAGGGTAAATTCAGGAAAGGTCGAGCCGAAGTCGTCCATCCGAGGCACACACAAGACATCCGAACCACCGCCGCCGCAGCTACACTGCGCAAATTCCGCGCACTTTCCGAGACCCCATGCGGAGCGTAATTTACAGCTGAATGCCATATTCTCTAGGTGCCCACTCCCATGCAGAAGAACAAACGTCCGAATCTGGTCTCGCTGACTTCGATTAATGCAGACGGGTCACACCATGTTCTCCACCCAGCGGACGTGAGCGGGCGCTTCACATTTTTCCGGCGCATCTTCGGATACGTCCTTATCGCCGTCTACGTGCTACTGCCGTGGATTCCGATCAATGGCGCGCCAGCTTTATTCTTTGATGTGGAGAATCGCCGCTTCCACATTTTCGGGCTCACCCTCCTTACGCAAGACCTGTGGGTCTTCTTCTTCGCAATCTCCGGGCTTGGTTTTATCCTGTTTTTCATCACCGCCCTACTTGGCCGCCTTTGGTGCGGCTGGGCCTGCCCTTACACCGTTTTCTTGGAACACGTTTTCCGACGCATCGAGCGCTGGATCGATGGTGACGCCACCGCGCGTCGCAAACTCGACCAAGCACCCTCAAGCGCATGGAAAACGATTCGCCGAGCTGTGAAATACGCGCTCTATCTCATCGCATCAACCATCATCGCCCATGTGTTCATCAGCTACTTCGTCTCATTGCCCCGCCTGTACCAATTCATGCGGGAAGGCCCGCTCCAGCACGGAGCGACCTTCACCATCATCGCAGCCCTTACCGGCGCCCTCTACTTCTGCTTCGCTTGGTTCCGCGAGCAATTCTGCATCATCCTCTGCCCCTACGGCCGCATCCAGTCCGCGCTAACTGATGACGAAACAGTCGTCATCGGTTACGATTCCGTCCGCGGAGAACCCCGAGGTAAAGCCACCGATCCGAATGCTGGCGACTGCATCGACTGCACGCGCTGCGTGCAGGTTTGCCCAACGGGTATCGATATCCGGGACGGCTTGCAGATGGAGTGCATCGGCTGCGCCGCCTGCATCGATGCCTGCAACGACATCATGCGCAAAGTAAAGCGCCCTGAAGGACTCATTCGCTACGATTCCACAAATGGTCTGGAAGGGAAAAAACGCCATATCCTCCGACCACGCATCTGGCTCTACGCAGCCCTAGGACTACTGGGTGTGATCGCTCTCGGCACCACCGCCTGGTTCAAAGCCAAGCCCTTTTTTGCCGAGGTTTCACGCATGCAAGGCGCGCCTTATTTCACCGATGCTTCCAACGTACGAAACCATTACCGTCTGCGCCTACTTAACAAACGCAATCAAGCTGTAGAGTTCTCCTTCTCACTCGAAAACGCTCCCTCGGGCTTCACACTCAGTGGCACAGGTGACTCAATCACGCTGAACTCCCTCGCCGAAACCAGCCGTCCACTCATCATTATAAACGATCTCAAAAGCTACTCTGGCCCAACTGAACTGACTTTGAAAATCAGCGCGAATCCCGGCAACCAAGCTATCACCCAGAAAATCAAATTTCTTGGGCCCAACCCGAACTCCAACCCCAAAAACTAAATTGAAAACAAAACTAACCCGCTTGCGCCCATGGCTATACGTCGCCGGAGCCTTCATACTCCTCGCAGCAGCATGGAGCAGCCTAATCTTCATCGCGGTGAAACATACACCCGAGAAGATCGAGATCACGACTGGGCAATAAAAAGCCTGTGCCGCATGGACAGGCGTCTCTCCGGTCACCTGCACATGCAAAGCTATTTTCCAACACTTATCCGGCCACCACAAACACACAGCTCCGGACTTAACATTCAACTACTATGGATCCAGTAAACACAGCCCTCGGCGCACTCGTAGCCGGCCTCGTGACAAGTGTTCACTGCGTCGGCATGTGCGGGCCCATTGCCTGTGGGCTTTCCTCGATGCCCTCATCGGAGACCGAACGCCTCATCGCAACCACCTCATACCATGCAACTCGGCTCACTGCCTACGCCGGCATCGGAGCTGCCTGCGGAGCCCTTGGAAGGCAGCCCCTCGAATGGTTTTTCTCATCTCCAGCCGCCCTACTTCCTTGGGTCCTCGTAATCGTATTTCTGATCTTCGGCTTCGGTCTCGAGAAAAAACTTCCCCGCCCTCCCGCACTCATGAAATGGACAGCGAAAATGCGCTTCCGGCTCGGTAGGCTCTCCCCCATTCGTAGTGGCATCACTCTCGGAGCGTTGACTCCACTGCTACCTTGCGGCCCACTCTACCTTCTTTTCGGAGCCGCCTTATTAACTGGATCGGCAGCGCGCGGTGCGGAATTCGCTCTGGCTTTCGGGCTCGGCACAGTCCCACTCCTCTGGCTTGCCCAGAATAGCTTCAGGCACATCGGTAAACGCTTCAATCTTGTCCCGATCCAGCGCTCGCTCGCCATCGTCGCAGCGTGTCTCGTCGCCTTCCGGCTCTGGGGAACGATTCCGTTTCTCCAAACATCAGGCGAGCAAAAGACTGAGCTCCCCTCCTGCTGCCATTAGTATCCCGCGAACGCAACCATGAGCACATGCATCCATTGCGCCACACCTTTCTCCGCGACCTCCGCACTGGAGAAATTCTGCTGCCGCGGCTGCGAGTTCGTCTACGAGCTGATTCATCACGAGGGCCTCGATCAATTCTATGACCTCCGCAGTAATTCCTCGATTCGGCCGGTGAGGAGCGTGCCATTCGAGGCGCGAGACTTTGAGTGGCTGGAAAAACAAATTACCGCTGCAGAGCTGAATATTGATCGCGGAGCCGAGGCTGAAGCAGAATTCTCTCTCGAGGGTATATCCTGCGTTGGCTGCGTCTGGTTGGTTGAGAAAATTTTTGATAAATACGACGGCGGCCTGGAGGCTTCCGCACATCCAGCCACGGGGCTACTCCGCCTGAAATGGACGGCGGGTGAGACGGATCTCTTGGGGTTTGCCGATGAGATCGCTTCCTTTGGATACATGCTCTCTCCAAAGCGCGCTGGAGCTTCCCGCAGTGAGACGCGCGAACTCGCGACCAAGCTTGGCCTCTGCGCAGCCTTCGCAATGAACGCGATGGTATTCTCCCTGCCAACGTATCTCGGCATGCCAGACGATTTCGCCTTCGCAGGTATTTTTAAACTCGTTACCTTCCTCTCCGCCACCTTGGCGATGCTAGTGGGTGGCGCTTATTTCATCAGGCGCGCATGGAGCGCGGCACGCTCCAAAGTCCTTCACATTGATCTCCCCATCGCTCTCGGTATCATCTTTGCTTTTGCCGGATCTCTCGTCGGCTGGGCCCTCAGATTGGACGGTTTGCTTTATTTTGATTTCGTCGCGACCTTCATTCTTCTCATGCTAGCAGGCCGCTATCTTCAGCTCTCGGCTGTTGAAAAAAACCGCAATCGCCTCCAACGCAGGCGCCCTGTCGCAGACGCGGTTCATTCTCCGGACCAGACCAAGCCGTTAACCCTTCACAATATCGAACAAGGCCTACGTATCGAAATACGCTCCGGACAATCCCTGCCCGTCGCCTCGATTTTGGAAACCGATGCTGCGGATTTTTCGCTCGAATGGATCAACGGCGAAGCCGAAGCGCATACCTTTCGCGCGGGACGTCCGGTTCCCGCAGGGGCAATCTATCTGGGTCACCAGCCCGTCATTTTAAGCGCTTCGGAAACCTGGGAGAACTCTTTACTCTGCCGCCTTACTGAAACCGTCCGGACAGCGGCGCGCATACCCGCGCTGGAGAGAATTCTAAAATTCTACCTGTTAGCCATCATTCTCATCGGCGTGGCTGGCTTCGCGTTCTGGATTCCAGCCGCAGGCTTCCCAATCGCGCTGCAAGTGATGATCTCGATATTCGTCGTGTCTTGTCCCTGTGCCCTAGGCGTCGCTCTACCTCTCGCCGACGAACTCGCGAGCTCAAGCATGGAAAAGGCTGGAGTGTTCATCCGAGAGCCACAACTCTGGTCGAGACTTCGACAGATACGGACCATCATTTTCGACAAAACCGGCACATTAACGCTTGAGCGCCCCTTACTTGCGAATCCAGAAATCATCTCTTCCCTTGATTCCATACAACGCCTCGCGCTCGCGCGACTCACCAACGGCTCTCTTCATCCGGTTTCCCGAACTCTTTTTGAATCACTAGGCAGACACGGCCTCGAACAACTACGGAACGCTGCGCCCGCCGAGATCACAGACGTACCAGGCATGGGTAGATTTTTTGGAAACGATGAAGGAAAATGGTCGCTTGGACGCCCGGGCTGGCAATCCGATTCCAAAGCAGCGGCCTCACCACACGACGCTGAGCTCTGTCATGATGGACTGCCCATCGCCTGTTTCCGCTTTGAGGAAAGCCTTCGCCCAGATGCTATCGAGACTCTCGGAAAACTTAGACCGAACAATCGCATCGTTATTCTATCGGGCGATAGACCGGAGAAAGTCACTTCCACCGCAGCACTACTCGGAATCGACCCCGCGGACGCACACGCCTCCCTTCAGCCAGCGGAGAAAGAACAAATCGTGCGCAGCCTAGATCGTAGCGATACGCTCTATCTTGGTGACGGCGCGAACGACTCACTCGCCTTCAATGCCGCCTTTGTAACTGGAACGCCAGTCGTCGACCGCAGCCTACTGGAGACAAAATCAGACTTCTTCTTCCTCGGCCAAAGCCTGCGATTTCTACCGGGCATGCTCGAACTTGCGCACCGTAGATATTTCACGGTCACCATCGCCTTCAGTTTCGCTCTAATTTACAACGCCGCAGCGATCACTGCAGCCCTCCTCGGGCTGATGAATCCGCTCGTTGCCGCTATTATCATGCCACTCAGCTCGGCAATTTCTCTCGGGATCGTCGGCTTCGGCCTTAAAGAACGGGTAAAAAGACATTCGTGAATTGAAGCTCTGTCTCCCGACGGCCAGGCTTTAGGCTGAATGACGAAGGATCTCCGTCATAGAGCCTCACGTTCCCGTTACAGGCGCCTTGCGCGAAAAACGAAGAGGAGTTGCGTGTTTTACCGTTTGCCCTTACCGTGCCGACTGCTGACTTATCGCAACCAACTCTCAATGACGAACGATCCAGACCATTTCAAACACGCTCTTTACGACAAAGTGCTGTGCTCTGAACTATTCGTCACTTATCAGAATGCTTTCCGCTGCGCCACTGGCCTCCCCCTTCGGCTCATACGTGACGATTCTGGAATCGATTTTCTCTGCGAGCAAACGGAGAACGGCAATGCCTTCTGTGAGAAACTCAACCTCTGCAACACCGCCTGCAAAGCTTGTATTGAGGTCAATCATCGCCTCAACGAGGAAGCGAAAATCAACGGTCCGACCAGCTGCCATTGCTTCTCAGGAATGTCTTCAACTGCAGTGCCCATTTCCTGCAATGGCAACGTGATCGGAATCCTCCGAACCGGACAGATTTTCCATAAAGTTCCCAAGCCTTCCACCTTCGGTGCCGTTGCCAAAACCCTCGCTCGGCAGGGCCTCAGCAAAGACGATACGGAAGCACTTCGCGAAGCATATATGCAAACTCAAGTCGTCGCACCGGAGCGATATCAAAGCATGGTCACACTGCTGACGACCTTTGCCGCGCACCTCAGCCAGCATGCTGAAAACTTGGCAATCATCAGCGACGGAAGCGAGCCCGCCGCAGTCGCACGCGCGCGGAAGTTTATCGACGAGACCCTTGCTGATCCTCTGCCTTTGACATTGGTCGCGAGACAGGCGGGCCTAAGTGAATCACATTTCTGCCGCGTCTTCAAAGAGTCCACCGGACTGACACTGACCGACTACGTGAACCGAAGGCGCATCGAGTGGGCGAAACGTGAGCTCCTCAAACCCGAATCCAGGGTCTCGGAAATTGCGTTCCACATCGGCTATCAATCACTCTCGCAGTTCAACCGCAGCTTCGTCCGCTTCACCGGAAACTCACCTACGAATTTCCGCCGCGAAGAACTCGCCAGAGCCGCTTCCCTTTGATTACGGTGCCTGAAAACTGACCACCCAAGCTCACCCCCTACGGCATCGCTCGGAACAGTATTTAACTTCCGCCCAAACCTTCTCCCACTTCTTGCGCCAGCTGAAAGGGCGGCCACAAGCCACGCAAACCTTCTGTGGTAGATCAGATTTTTTAAGGTGTTTCCCCATCGTGGTCTTCAAGGTTGCTTAGATCTGGAAGCTTGAATTTCAGACCTCCCTCGCCAAGATCTTCTTCTGTTTTTCCGCTTTAAGCATGCCGCAGCCGGCGGCGACGTCGATGCCGCGGCGTTGGCGGAAGGTACAGGGGATGCCTCCTTCGCGAATGATGCGTTGGAACTCCAAACCACTCTCGCTGGCAGCACCGTCGAAACCGTTGGTGGGATTGAGCGGTATGATATTCACGTGGCTTCCGATTCCTTCGAGGAGCGCGACGAGGCGGCGTGCGGTGTCCGGCGAATCGTTTTTCCCAGCGATCAGAGTCCACTCGAAAAATATGCGCCTGCCCGTGATCTGGCAGTAGCTGCGGCAGGCTGAAATCAGGGTTTCAAGGTTCCACTTCTTACTGGTCGGGACAAGTGCGGAGCGCTCTGCCTCAGTGGAGCCGTGAAGACTCACGGCAAGGTGGTAGGGACGCTTTTCCTCCGCCATGCGCAGAATACTTGGCACGAGGCCCACCGTACTGATCGAGATATGCGATGGGCCGACGCATGCGCCCCGCTGGTCGGAAACGATGTCCATGGCTTTCATCACAGAATCATAGTTGTGCAGTGGCTCGCCCATGCCCATGAGGACAATGTTGCGGAGGCGCCGGTGCGGGTGGCTCGCCGCCAGAGCACGGCGAACGTGGCGCACCTGAGCTACAATCTCGCCAACGCTGAGGTGCCGCACGAAGCCCATCTGGCCAGTCGCACAGAATACACAACCCATCGCACAACCCGCCTGCGAACTGAGGCAGGCGGTGAAACGGCCTTGATAACCCATAAGCACCGTTTCAACAACTTGCCCGTCTGCGAGCTTCAAAAGATACTTTCTCGTCAGGCCATCGCTGCTGTGGATTTCCTGCTCTTGTTTGGGCTGGTCGATGAAATAGCGTTTCCCCTCCCCTATATTTGCATTCGCCCAACGCTGAACGGGCGGCAAGAGATCGAGCTCTGAGGGCGAGATGGCGTGGTCGCGATGAAATGCGCTCCACAGAGCCTTGGTGTGGTGCGCGACCACTCCATCCTTACCGAGTGCCGCTTCTAGCTCGGCAAATGAAAGACCGAGGAATGATTGAGGAGAAGAAGTCACAGGGAGATTTATGGGTCTACGATAATCGCTCTGCGTATAGGCGGAGTATTTGTTTCCACAGGTTTGGCACGCGGTGCGATGGGCTGTGCTCTGAGCACTTCAGGTTCTTCAACAGGAACAGCTCTCAAGTTCGGTTTTACCAAAATTGCTCTTGGCGGGGTGGGCTCAGGCGGCTTGCGTGGGATAAATTCCTCCGGCCTGATCGCGGGAGGGGCTGGCTTCGTTCTGTTGGCCTGGGCTGATGGCGGGGTTTTGCGCATCTTGATTTCAACCCGTCGGTTCGGCGCCTGATTCTCCGCATCACCTATCGATACAAGAGGCTGGGTCTCTCCCATACCAAGGGTGTAAATCCGATCGGGATTTAAACGTAAAGAGTCCACCAAATACGATTTCACTGCCTCCGCGCGGCGCTTGGAAAGCGCGATGTTCGCTTCATCCGTTCCAATCAAATCCGTGTGTCCCTCAATCCAGCAATAGAGCCCGGGATTTTTATCAATCAAAAGCGCAAGCTTCATTAAACCAACCTTGGCGCTCTCTCGTAAGTTGGATTGATTGAATTCGAACAGCAGGTCACTGGGTAGAAGGGTCTTTTTGGAAAGCAGTAAGTCCGCTGGCAGATTGAGGAGTTGATCGAGGGACTCGATTCCGTCCAATTTACCATTATCAACCAATCCTCCGTTCCCCTTTTTGATCAAGTCTTCGGTAAAATTGGTCAGCTCGCCGTCCTCGACCTGAACCGCACCGGGATCGATGGTAATCTGACCCACTGCAGCTGGTGTGAGATCTTCCTGCATACGCCCAAATTCAGGAAGACTCGACTCGAGATCAATTTTGAAAGCGTTCTGAACCTCTGGAGCATCCATTTCTCCCTTTGCCAATGGATCGGAAATTTTCAGAGCGAACTCCGGAGTAGTAATATCCGGAGCTATGTCGATCTCTTCGTTTTCCGGCAACAAATCCAGCAAATCGACTTCCTCTAGCAAAGCAGCTGAATCATCAGGCGGAGTAATTGTGTCCTCAGTCGGGAGCTCGCTTGGTGGCTCGTAAGGTTTAACCTCGATCCGGCGGATGTCCACAGGGCCCGTGCTGAGCTCCTCGACCTTTTGAATACCAAGTGCGATCTGCACTTTATCCAACGCAAGCAACGCGGCGATATGAAGAATCACCGAAACGAATAGCGCAACGACCGCCCATCGCCCCAAATGATCGGGACCGGGGAGCCGATAACCATCCGCATCGCGCGTATCGCTCCAGCGAAAGTTTTCCTCCATGGCAGCAATGTAAACTATGCAATCAGACTGGCAATACCTGAAAATACAGCCTAAGCCCTACTAGGCGCTTTTTGTGCTTATATAGAAACCTCACCCATCAATCCACATGCCAGCCAAAAAAACTGCCGCCAAGAAAGCCGTTGCTAAGAAAGCCACTAAAATGGCTATAAAAAAAGTCGCTAAAAAAGCGGTAAAAAAGGCCGTGAAAGCAGCCAAGAAATCTGTGACTAAAAAGGCTTCCTCCAAGAAGGTCCCACCGTCATACGAAAAAATCGCTGAGGCGGCTTATTTAAACTACCGCCATCGTATGGACGCCGGCATCCCCGGCGATCACGATACCGATTGGGCCCAAGCCGTCGAGAAACTCAGTTGAAACTGAATTTCATCTCATTTCATTCAGGCGCCCGTATTGGAAAATACGGGCGTTTTTCATTTAGCGATTGTCATAATCTCAGGGAAATAGATAGTTCATATATCTTGATTAAAAGTTTAGTCAGTTGGACGCCTTTTGATGGCATTGTCCGGATCGTTTTCGATCCCACCACTCGCACCGCTGGTGAACCGACCTATGAAAACTGGCATCCTGCCAAAATCATTTCATACCAACCCCATACCCGTATTCATGCAACCTGCCCTGTTTGAAGAATCTGACGCCGCCTCTGCTCCCCAACCACGTAAATCAAGACGTGCCACGAGCAAGGCCATTGAAGAATTTGGAATCAAAGCCCCCTCCAAGGTAGGCAAGAATTTCGTATTGGATACCAACGTACTTTTACATGATCCGGCTTGCCTGGAGCGCTTCAAGGAAAACCATATTTGTATTCTGATCGATGTTCTGTCCGAACTGGACAAGTTCAAGTCGGAGCAGTCTGAGCGCGGAGCGAATGCACGGCGCGTGCACCGAAGGCTTACCGATATTTTCTCCACTACAGACGTAGTAACAAAGGGTGTTCCAACCGAAGGTGGAGGCACCATCCGGCTGGTCATTTATGACCCAACAAGCTGTCCGGACAACTCCGATCAACTGAAACAATTTTACCGAATCTTCCCCGATCGCGAGCGCGTGGATCATCGTATTCTCGCTGCCTGCTTCCTCCTGAAGCAGCATAATCCCGATGGCCAAGTCGCCCTCATTACCAAGGATATCAACCTACAGCTTAAAGCGCGCGCGGTCAGCATCGATTGCCAAGATTATCTCAACGACAAAGTCGATGCACGCGAAGTTTCAAACTACGATGTCAGGCGAGTTGAGGTGGATTCCGCAGAGCTACACCGTTTCGCCAGCTCTGGTGAAATCGAATTCGACGACGAACGGGATGGAAACATCGCGATCAACGAATACGTCCTCCTCTGTTGTGGTGATAAGCAGACTATTCCAGCACGTCTGCAGTTCGATGGAAAATTTGTGCGCCTCAATATCCCCGATGGTCTCAAGATTCCCGATGGACAAACGCTAAAGCCGCTGAACCTCGGGCAGCGCTGCCTAATTGACGCCCTGCTCAACCCGGATATTTCTCTGGTCACTTGTTACGGACATGCTGGAACCGGCAAAACCTTGGTCGCTGTCGCAGCAGGTCTTCACGAAATTTTTAACCGCAAATACAACGGCATCACCGTAAGCCGGCCAGTGGTTTCGATGGGTGATCAGCTCGGGTTTCTTCCCGGTTCTCTAGATGAAAAAATGCGCCCGTGGCTACAACCGATACACGACGCACTTGATTTACTCATGCGCCCAAACACTCCGCTCGGGCCCAAGCGTAAACAAACAAAGACTAAGCCGGATGGCGCGACTGTGAAAAAGCCCTACGAGACACTGATGGAACAAGGTATCTTGGAAATCGAGGCACTTTGTTACATTCGCGGGCGCTCGATTCCAAACCGCTTCTTCGTCCTCGATGAAGCACAGCAGCTCACACCCCAAGAGGCCAAAA